>Ga0180223_1000085_pt1 | contig 208614 bp, 184 predicted proteins | sample eDN5th30CKraftOP_FD_151337 | JGI IMG/M metagenome (GOLD analysis project Ga0180223, IMG submission 151337) | Enriched Organic Plus compost microbial communities from Emeryville, California, USA - eDNA 5th pass 30_C Kraft OP (version 2) (version 2) ...
CGACGCTGCTGATGTGGGGCGAGCGCGACCGCTGGATCTCGCCGAAGCACGTGCCGCTGTGGCAGCGGGACCTGCCGGGCATCCAGGTGAAAACTTATCCCGGGGTGGGCCACATTCCCATGGAGGAAATCCCGCAGCAGACGGCGGCGGATGCGTTGCGCTTTCTGCATGCCTGATCGGGCCTGCGATGAAAAAGCCCCGGTTCGCCGGTAATGCTGTTCACTTAAGAAAGGATGCCGTTTCTCTGCCTGGGGGAAACGGTATTTTTCATTTGGGGTTATGGCTTGGCTCGCGAAGCTTGCCCCACTCCGGCCTTAACCTCGTCATTGCCGCGAACAATACTTGCGTTGGCCCGAAGGGGAATAACCCAGTTGCCTTGGCTTGGGTGTTTCTGCGCCACACCGAGTTTGCCCGACCGTCTTGTTTCGCCCCCTCGGGCGAGTCCCTTTTGTCAAACGCCACAAAAGGAACCAAAAAGGCTTGCCCCGACATACGGGCCCGATGGAGCCGGGCTACCCTCGCGAATTCCCCCGCCACGGAGGCCCGCCCCGAGGGTACGTCCCTGTAGCCCATCGGGGCTCTCGCGACATCCATGTCGCATGACCTCCTGAGCGCCGGTTTCGCTCGGCCTTCTGAAGGGGCGTTCCGGTGCGCTCGGGTATTTCTCTGGAAGTCCAAAAGCCAGAGCCAATGCGCTTTGGCTTTTCGTAGGAGCGAGCTTGCTCGCGAACCCAGGGTTCGCGTTCTCGGGAATGACGAGAGGAGGCAGGCGTTCCGGGATGACTCCGAACTCCCCGCACGCTCCGAACAGCCCCCTCTCCCTTTGGGAGAGGGCTGGGGTGAGGGAGCGAGGCCAGGCTGGCGCACCTTCGCTGAACCACCACATATCGCTTAAGTGAACAGCATTACCGGTTCGCCGGGGCTTTTTCGTTGTGCAGGGGAAACGCCTCTCGTGCGGACATAGGCGCAGGCTGCGCCGGGATGCTTTTCGTAGGATGGGTTGAGCCTGCGAAACCCATCGGGCCATGGTGATGGGTATCGCTTCGCTCAACGCCATCCTACGAAAAGCCGTAACACCAACGCCCCGACGAGGCGGGGCGTTGTGGGAAAGCGGGAATCAGCCCGCATGCGCCATCGGCTGCGCATCGTATTCCTTGCGCACCTGGTACAGCAGGTCGAGGTTGTCGTGCTGCCACGGGTGGAAGTCCTTGCGGAAGAAGTCGCGGTATTCGCGCAGCAGCGGGCGGAACACGCCGTCCTTGCCCCAGCTCCATTTCAGGCCGTCGCGCCAGACGCGCCAGTTCCACAGCAGGCCGTCGCGCTTGAGCATGTGCACCAGGCCGCGGAAGGTGTCGAGGACGAAGAAGAAGGTCGCCATCACCATCGCCCTGCGCAGCAGGCGGCGGCTGCCGCAGACCTGGTTGTAGACGTCGAAGGCCACCGCCTTGTGCTCGGTTTCCTCCAGCGCGTGCCAGCGCCACAGGCGTTGCATCACCGGCTCGGCGCCCTCCAGGGTGCGCGGGTTGGTGAGCAGGCCGTTGGCCATGATCGCGGTGATGTGCTCCAGCGCCGCGGTGGCCGCCAGCTGGCGGCGGGTGCTGAATTTCTTCTGGGTGTAGCGGATGCGCGCCTGGGCCAGTTTCTCGATGCGCGTGATGTCGTAGCCCTGGTCCTTCAGGCGCTGGCTGTACACCAGGTGCTCGCGGCTGTGGTGGCCTTCCTGGCCGATGAAGCCGCGGATCTGCTCCTTGAGCAGCGGGTCGGCGATCTGCTCGCGGAAGTTGCGCACCGAGTCGATGAAGAAGCGCTCGCCATCGGGGAAGAGCACCGACATGGCGTCGAACAGGTGCGACTTGAAGGCGTCCCCGCCGTGCCAGTGGCGCGGCAGCGGATCGGGCAGCTCGAAGTCCATGTGCCGTGGCTTGATTTCCAGTCCTGCGGGGGTCGTGCTGGCCATGACGGCTCCATTGTTGTGGGTTTCCATGGCACCGATCTTGGGCTTGCGGGGGAAGGCTCACAAGGTTATCTTCTGCCAACTTTCCGGTCATATCCGGCCAGCGGTCAGAACAAGAAGAAGCCCATGAAGCAACCGCTCAACTTCACCGCCGAACTGGTTCCCGTGGCCTACGCCCAGGCCCTGCTCGACCTCGCCGAGGAGCTCGGCGTGCCGCGCCAGCGCCTGTTCGAACTGGCCCGGGTGCGCCCCGAGGTGCTGCAGAGCCCGGCCGGGCGGCTGTCCTTCATCGACTTCAACCTGCTCGCCGGCGCCGCGCTGGCCAATTGCGGCGAACCGGCCTTCGGCCTGCTGCTGGGCCAGCGCCTGAACGTCTCCACCCACGGCATCCTCGGCTACGCGGTGCTGTCCAGCGCCAACCTGGAAAAGGCCATCGACTTCGCCCTCAAGTACTACCGCGTGCTGGGCCTGGCCTACGACCTGGAGCGCGTCGAGGAGCAGGACCGCTCGCAGCTGCGCGCCAGCGAGTCGATCCCCCTGGGGCCCATGCAGCGCTTCGCCGGCGAGGGCCTGATGACCAGCCTGTACACCATCGCCCGCTTCCTCGTCGGCGAACCGCTGCAGGGCGTGGAGGTCGGCTTCGCCTTCCCCGCGCCGCCCTACGCCGAGCGCTACACCGAGGTGTTCGGCGTGGCGGCGGCCTTCGACCAGCCGTTCCACTTCATCAGCCTGCCGCGGGAATACCTCAACCGCCCCATGGCCCTGGCCAACCCGGCCACGGTGCAGATGTGCGAGCAGCAGTGCGAGGCGCTGCTGGCCAGCCTGGACGTGCAGGAAGGCCTGCTCACGCGCATCCGCCGCCTGCTGCTGGCGCGCCCCGGCGAGTTCCCCGACCTGGACACCGCCGCCCGCGAACTGCACACCAGCGGCCGCAGCCTGCGCCGGCACCTGTCCAGCCTGGGCACCACCTACCAGCAGGTGCTGGACGACGTGCGCAAGCGCCTGGCCCTGCAATACCTCACCACCACCCACCTGCCGCTGTACGAGATCGCCCTGCTGCTGGGCTTCAACGACCCGTCGAACTTCCGCCGGGCGTTCCGCAAGTGGACCGGCAAGCTGCCCACCGACTACCGCGCCGACTGAACACGGGGAGTTGAAGCGCAGCGGCTTTGCCGTCACCCTTGGCGTTTGTCGAAACCTGCCAGGAAATACCCCATGGACGCCGCCCAGCCCGCGCTGATCCGCGAAACCTTCCCCGTCGGCCCCCTGCAGTGCAACTGCACCATCATCGGCGACCCCGTGACGAAGAAGGCTATCGTGGTCGACCCGGGCGGCGACCACGAGCTGATCCTGCAGCGCCTCGACGCCCTCGGCCTCAAGGTCGTCAGCATCATCCACACCCATGCGCACCTGGATCACTTCCTCGCCTCTGGGCAGATGAAGGAGAAGACCGGCGCCACCCTGCACCTGCACCAGGGCGACCAGTTCCTCTGGGACAACCTGGAGATGCAGTGCCGCATGTTCGGCGTGCCCTACAAGCCGGTGCCTTCGCCGGACCAGTGGCTGCAGGACGACGAGGAACTGGCCTGCGGCTGCGGCGTGGCGCTGCACACCCCGGGGCACACGCCGGGCTCGATGAGCTTCTGGTTCCCCGGCGCCAGGCTGCTGATCGCCGGCGACACCCTGTTCCGCCGCGGCATCGGCCGCACCGACCTGTGGGGCGGCGACTACGCCACCATCGAGCGTTCGATCAAACAGCGCCTGTACAGCCTGGACGAGGAGGCCACCGTGGTTACCGGCCACGGCCCGGATACCCGCCTGGGCGATGAAATGCGTGAGAATCCGTTCATTCGTGCTTAAGGTTGTTGTGGAATCTTTTGCACGTTCCAAGCTCTAACTTGCCGCCCGGGAAAGGGCGTATCGCTTTCAAGGAGTCCTCCTTCATGTTCACCGCACGTCGTCTGTCCATGGTCGCGGCCGTCACCGCCTTCGCTCTCATGGCCGGTTGCGCCTCGCAGAATCCCTATGACCCCAACACCCAGGTCCCCCAGGAGGGCGGCGTGAGCAAGACCGCCAAGTACGGCGGCCTGGGCGCGCTGGCCGGCGCCGTGGCCGGCGCGGCGATCAACCACGACAACCGCGGCAAGGGCGCGCTGATCGGCGCCGCGGTGGCCGGCATGGCCGGCGCCGGCTACGGCTACTACGCCGACAAGCAGGAAGCCCAGCTGCGCCAGCAGATGCAGGGTACCGGCGTGCAGGTGCAGCGCCAGGGCGATGACATCAAGCTGATCATGCCGGGCAACATCACCTTCGCCACCGATTCGGCGAACATCGCTCCGTCCTTCTACGCGCCGCTGAACAACCTGGCGAACTCCTTCAAGCAGTTCAACCAGAACAGCATCGAGATCGTCGGCTACACCGACAGCACCGGCAGCCGCCAGCACAACATGGACCTGTCGCAGCGCCGGGCGCAGAGCGTGGCGACCTACCTGACCTCACAGGGCGTCGACGGTACTCGCGTGAGCACCCGCGGCATGGGGCCGGACCAGCCGATTGCCAGTAACTCCACTGCTGATGGTCGTGCGCAGAACCGTCGCGTCGAGGTGAACCTGAAGGCCCTGCCGGGCGCCCAGGGCACCGCGCCGCAGGGTGGCCAGCAGCAGTATCAGTAAGCGTTGCCTGGATGAAGAAAGCCCGCCGGTTGGCGGGCTTTTTGTTGGGACAGGGGTATTGGTCGTGCCACCGGGGCGTCCGGCGTTATCCGCCCTACGCCAGGCTTGACCGTGACGTAGGGCGCATAACCGTTCGCGGTTATCCGCCGTTTCACCTTCACCACGACCCACGCCAAGGTCGAACCCGAAGTCGCCTCGGGCCACGGCCAGACGGCGGATAACGCCGTAGGCGTTATGCGCCCTACGCGGGGTTTGACCGTGACGTAGGGCGGATAACCGTTCGCGGTTATCCGCCGCTTCACCTTCACCACGACCCGCGCCAAGCCCCGTAGGATGGGTTGAGCGAAGCGATACCCATCACCAGGGTTCGATGGGTATCGCAAGCTCAACCCATCCTACGAAAAGCGCCTCGGCGTATGCGGCCCCACCCGAAAAGCGCACCCCCTCAAGCCCCCGCCGGATACTCCCGGTGCAACTGCGTCAGCATCTGATCCTTGCGCTCCCACAGCTGGTTCACCCAGCGCTGGAACTCCGCCCGGTAATCCGCATCCTGGTCGTAGCTCTTGCCAATGAACTGCCGCGGGATCTCCAGCTCCTCGAAGCGCACCACCACGCGCTTCAGGCGCCCGGACAGCAGGCACCAGAAGGTCGGGCTGCCGTCGGGGTAGTGGATGGTCACGTTGACCAGGGTGCGCAGCTGCTCGCCCATGGCGTCGAGGACGAAGGCGATGCCGCCGGCCTTGGGCTTGAGCAGGTGCTGGAACGGCGAGCCCTGCTCGTCGTGCTTGGCGCGGGTGAAGCGGGTGCCTTCGAGGAAGTTGAAGATGGCCACCGGGATGCGCTTGAACTTGGCGCAGGCCTTGCGGGTGGTGGCCAGGTCCTGGCCCTGCTTTTCCGGGTGCCTGGCCAGGTAGGCCTTGCTGTAGCGCTTCATGAAGGGGAAATCCAGCGCCCACCAGCACAGGCCGATGACGGGCACCCAGATCAGCTGCTGCTTGAGGAAGAAGCGCAGCAGCGGGATGCGCCGGTTGAGCTGGTACTGCAGGACGAGGATGTCGACCCAGCTCTGGTGGTTGCTGGTGACCAGGTAGGAATGGTCGTACTCCAGGCCTTCCAGGCCCTGGACGTTCCAGCCGGTGCGTTGCACCAGGTTCATCCAGCCCTTGTTGCAGCTGATCCAGCCTTCGGCGATCAGCCCCATGATCCGCCGGCACAGCGCCTGGGCCGGGGCGAAGGGCAGCAGCAGCTTGAACAGCGTCATGCCGAACAGCGGGACGCACCAGCACAGGGTGCTGAGGATCAGCAGCAGGCCGGCGAGCGAGCCGCGCAGGGCATGGGGAAGGAAGTTGAGCATGGATGTTCCTTGTACATGGGCGACGCTCGGGGCGGCGCGTGGTCGGGGTTCCGGCCCCGTCGTTTCGGGTGGCACCTTCCTGTGCCGGCGTTGGCCTGGGCCGCCACTGGGCGGCCCTCCATCGATCAGGTCTGTTGCGTGTCGGCCTGGATCGCGGTAAGCGCGATGGTGTAGACGATGTCTTCCACCAGGGCGCCGCGCGACAGGTCGTTCACCGGCTTGCGCAAGCCTTGCAGCATGGGGCCGATGCTGATGCAGTCGGCGCTGCGCTGCACCGCCTTGTAGGTGGTGTTCCCGGTGTTCAGGTCGGGGAACACGTACACCGTGGCGCGGCCGGCCACCGGGCTGTCGGGGGCCTTCTGGCGGCCGACGCCGGCGACAGCGGCGGCATCATACTGCAAGGGCCCGTCGATCAACAGATCGGGGCGTTTTTCCTGCGCGATGCGTGTCGCTTCCCGCACTTTCTCGACATCCGCGCCGGTTCCGGAGTCCCCCGTGGAGTAGCTGATCATCGCCACCCGCGGGACGATGCCGAAGGCCTGCGCCGAGTCGGCACTCTGCAGGGCGATCTCGGCCAGGTCACTGGCCGAAGGATCGGGATTCACCGCGCAGTCGCCATAGACCACCACCTGGTCGGGCAGCAGCATGAAGAACACCGAGGACACCAGGTTGTAGCCCGGCGCGGTCTTGATCAGCTGCAGCGCCGGGCGGATGGTGTTGGCGGTGGTGTGGATGGCGCCGGAGACCAGGCCGTCCACTTCTTCCAGGGCGAGCATCATGGTGCCCAGCACCACGTTGTCTTCCAGCTGCTGCTCGGCCATGGGCGCGTTGAGGTTCTTGCCCTTGCGCAGCTTTACCATGGGCTCGACGTAGCGGCTGCGCACCAGGTCCGGGTCGATGACCTCCAGGTCCGCCGGCAGGGCGATGCCGAGCATTTGCGCCACCGCCTGGACGTCGTCGGGCTTGGCCAGCAGCACGCAGCGGGCGATGCCGCGGGCGTGGCAGATCACCGCCGCCTGCACGGTGCGCGGCTCGCTGCCCTCGGGCAGGACGATGCGCTTGCCGGCGCGGGCGGCGCGCTGCGTCAGCTGGTAGCGGAACACCGGCGGCGACAGGCGCGGCTCGTGGGGCGCGCCGCAGCGCTCGCGCAGCCATTCGAAGTCGATGTGCCCGGCGACGTACTCGGTGACGTGCTCGGCGCGCTCGCGGTCGTCGATGGGGATTTCCTTGTTCATCCGCGTGAGGTCGCCGGCGGTGTCGTAGGAGCCGGTGTTCACCGTCAGCACCGGCAGGCCGCTCTGCAGGGCGCTGCGGCACAGCTCCATGATCCGCGCGTCCGGCGCCAGGCCGCTGCACAGCAGCAGGCCGGCCAGGGGCACGCCGTTCATCGCCGCCAGGCAGGCGGCGAGGATGATGTCGTCGCGGTCGCCCGGCACCACCACCAGCACGCCGGGCTTGAGCAGGTGCACGGTGTTCGGCGCCGAGGGCGCGCAGAGGATGATCTTCTGCACCCGGCGCTGCTCGTAGTCGCCGGCGTTGAGCACGCTGGCATTGAGCAGGTCGGCCACGTCGCGGGTGCGCGGGGCGTTGAGGTCGTCCTGCCAGGGGATGCAGCCGAGCAGGCGGAACTCGCCGCCGCGCATCAGCGCCGAGTGCTCGCTCAGGCGCGAGGCGAAGCGCTGGGCGGCGGCCTCGCCTTCCAGCGGGCGGCCTTCCTCGTCGACGTCGCGGACCTTGTTGAGGATCACCCCGAGCAGCTTCGGGTCGTGGGCGCCGCCGAACAGCTGGGCCTGGATCTCCAGGCGGTCGCACAGCTCGTTGAGCGTCTCGTTCTCCGGCGCCGAGACGAGGATGACCTCGGCGTCGGTGCTCTTGGCCAGGTGGAAGTTGATGCGCGCGGCGTAGCTGACATGGCGGGTGGGGACCATGCCCTCGATGATCATCACGTCCTGGCCTTCGGCGGCGGCCCGGTACTCGTGGATGATGCCTTCGAGCAGGTCGTCGAGCAGGCCGTCGCCGAGCATCCGCTCGACCTTGCCCAGGGGCAGCGGGGTGGGCGGCTTCAGGCCGTGGGTGCGGGCCACCAGTTCGCTGGAGCGCTCCGGGCCGTCGTCGCCGGGCTGCGGCTGGGCGATGGGTTTGTAGAAGCCGACCTTCAGGCCGGCGCGCTGCAGGGCGCGGATCAGCCCGAGGCTGATGGAGGTGAGGCCGACGCCAAAGCCGGTCGGGGCGATGAAGAAGGTATGCATCCGGGCTCCTTAAGCCGTTCGGGTTCGCTGCGGCCCTTGTGGGGCCGGGGAGGCAATCTTCAGCCGAGCACGGCCAGGGTGTCGAGGGCGATCTGGCGTTCCTCGTTGGTCGGGATCACCAGCACCCGCGGGTGGCCCTGGGCGTGGATCGGCCCCTCGACGCCGCGCACGCAGCGGGCGTTGGCCTCGCCGTCGAGCTGCAGGTTCATCACGTGCAGGTGCTGCACCGTGAGGTTGCGCACCAGGGGCGAGTTCTCGCCGATGCCGCCGGTGAAGATCAGCCCGTCCAGGCGCGGCAGGGCGCAGGTCATGGCCGCCAGGGACTTGGCCAGGCGGTAGCAGAACACCTCGATGGCCAGCGCCGCGTTGGCGTGGCCCTGCTCGCGGGCGTGCTCCAGGGTGCGCATGTCGTTGGACAGGCCGGACAGCCCGAGCAGGCCGCTGTCGTGGTTGAGCATGTGGTCGATCTTTTCCAGGCTCCAACCCAGGGTGCGCGCCAGGTGGCTGTGCAGGTTGGGGTCGACGTCGCCGCTGCGGGTGCCCATCACCAGGCCTTCCAGGGGCGTCAGGCCCATGCTGGTGTCGCGGCTCTGGCCCTCGGCGATGGCGCAGGTGGAGCTGCCGTTGCCCAGGTGCGCGGATATCCAGTAGCTGTCGCCCAGGGCCAGGCCGCTGATCTCGGCGGCGCGGTGGCTGACGTAGCGGTGGCTGGTGCCGTGGAAGCCGTAGCGGCGCACGTGCTGCTCGCGGTACAGCGGCTCCGGCAGGGCGTAGCGGTAGGCGCGCGGCGGCAGGCTCTGGTGGAAGGCGGTATCGAACACGGCGACGTGGGGCAGCTGTGGATAAAGCGCCATGGCCGCCTCGATGCCCAGCAGGTTGGCCGGGTTGTGCAGCGGCGCCAGGGGCACGGTGTCGCGGATCGCCTGGAGCACCTCGGCGTCGATCCGGCAGGCCTGGGTGAAGCGCTCGCCGCCGTGCACCACGCGGTGGCCGATGGCGTGCAGCGGGCCCTTCACGGCCTGCTCCACCAGCGGCAGCAGGCGCGCCAGGGCGACTTCGTGGCCGGCGCCGTCGCCCAGTTCCAGGCTGTCGCGCTGGCCGCCGCGCACCCAGCCGAGCACCGCGCCGGGCTCGCCCAGGCGCTCGGCCAGGCCGTGCAGGACGAAGCCCTCGCGGTCCTCGCCGGCCAGGGCGAACTTGATCGAGGAACTGCCGCAGTTGATTACCAGGATGTTGCGTGCCGCCATGCTCGTCTCAGTCCTTGTCGTCGGAGTGGGTTGCCCGGGCGCACCAGCCGCAGGCGAAGGGCCGGCCGATCAGCGCCGCGCGCGCCTTGGCGTCCAGCACCCAGGGGCGCGACTGCCAGGGCGGCTGGTGGCGCAGGTGCTGGGTGTGGCCGCAGGACAACACTGCCACCCAGTGGCCGTCCTCGTCCTGATGGAAGTCAAGCAGGCGCGGCGGCTCGCGCACGGGCCATCCGTCCGCCTTCGGGTCGCTTTCATCCCCGGCCCGGCGTAGACTTGTCCGCTCAACTTCTTTTTCCGAAAGGTTCTTCCCCATGCAGATCGCAGCCAACAAGGCGGTTTCCATCGACTATACCCTGACCAACGACGCAGGTGAGGTCATCGACAGTTCCGCCGGCGGCGCTCCGCTGGTGTACCTGCATGGTGCCGGCAACATCATCTCCGGTCTGGAGAAGGCCCTGGAAGGCAAGCAGGTCGGCGACGAGCTGGACGTGGCCATCGAGCCGGGCGAAGCCTACGGCGAATACAGCGCCGAGCTGGTCGCCACCCTGAGCCGCGAGATGTTCGAAGGCGTCGACGAGCTGCAGGTCGGCATGCAGTTCCACGCTTCCGCTCCGGACGGCGGCATGCAGATCGTCACCATCCGCGACATCGACGGCGACGACGTGACCGTCGACGGCAACCACCCGCTGGCCGGCCAGCGCCTGAACTTCAAGGTCAAGGTGGTCAACGTGCGCGAAGCTTCCGAGGAAGAAGTCGCCCACGGCCACATCCATGGCGAGGGCGGCCACCACCACTGAGGTGTTTCGTCGGGCCGATTGATGGCCCGGTGACACCCGGTCGGAGCTGCTAAGCTTGTACCCGTGAAAGGCGCCTGAGGGCGCCTTTCGCATGCACGGACGCTGGGCCTTTTTCCCGAACCGACTGGGATGCGCCGCGTGGACGACTTGTCCGGCCGGGCGCACGGCACTTCGTGTGCCTATTTCATTCAAGGAGTACTCCAATGAGCGCTTTTCACGATCTGACTCTGCGTGGCCTGGATGGCCAGGATCTGCCGCTCTCCCCATTGAAGGGCAAGGTGGTGCTGGTGGTGAACGTCGCCTCCAGGTGTGGTCTGACCCCGCAGTACGCCGGGCTGGAGAAGCTCTACCAGCAATACCGCGACCGCGGCTTCGTGGTCCTGGGCCTGCCCTGCAACCAGTTCGCCGGCCAGGAGCCGGGCAGCGAGGCGGACATCCAGTCGTTCTGCTCGCTGAACTACGGCGTCAGCTTCCCGATGTCGGCCAAGCTGGAAGTCAACGGCCCCGAGCGCCATCCGCTGTACCGCCTGCTGGCGGGCGAGGGCGCCGAGTTCCCCGGCGACATCACCTGGAACTTCGAGAAGTTCCTGCTCGCCCCCGACGGCCGCGTGCTGGCGCGCTTCAGCCCGCGCACCGCGCCGGACGACGCGGCCCTGGTGCAGGCCATCGAGAAGGCCCTGGGCTGAGCCCGCGCACCGGCAGGAGAGGGCGCTTGCGCCAATCCTGCCGGCATTTCCCTCATCCATGCCAGCTGTCCCATGGAGGGCTTCGACGAGGTGCGCCTGCGCTTCGCGCTGGAGCGGCACGTCAGCTGGCACTGAAGCCGCTGCCTGTGGCACAGAATCACCGCCATCAATAGTGCTGGGCAGGGCGAGACGACCGGTCATATCCTGCGCCCCATGAACACCAGCATCCGACTCGACAAGCGCGACCTCATCCTGGCCAAGGGCTCGGCGGTCATGACCCGCTGCGGCTACCACGGCACCGGGGTGCAGGACATCGTCCAGGCCGCGGGCATTCCCAAGGGCTCCTTCTACCACTACTTCGAGAGCAAGGAAGACTTCGCCCTGCAGGCCCTGGAGCACATCTACGGCTCGCGCCTGCAGCGCTACGCCGAGGCCCTGGGCAACCCGGCGCTGGGCCCGCGGGCGCGCATCCTCGGCTACTACGCCGAGCTGCTGGCGCACTTCGCCCGCCAGGAGAAGGCCGAGTACCACTGCTTCATCGGCAGCCTCAGCTTCGAGATGGCCGAACTGTCGCCGGCCATCGGCGCCCAGGTCGACGCCATCCTCCAGCGCGGCGCCGACATCCTCCGCGACTGCCTGGCCGAGGCGCAGCGCGCCGGCGAGCTGGCCGCGGACGAGGACTGCGAGAACCTCGCCAACTTCATCGCCAACGCCTGGCAAGGCGTGCTGGGGCGGCTGAAGGCGAGCGGCTCGCTGCAACCCATGGAAGCCTTCATCGCCCGCCTGGAGCGGGTGCTGGCGGCCTGAACATCATGCAACCCACTGACGGGACGGGCCGCCCGGCCGCCCCTGGAGAACCTTCGTGAGCGCATCCGTAGAGAGCCTGTTCCAGCCCTTCCGCCTCGGCAACCTGGAGCTGCCGACCCGCGTGGTCATGGCCCCGATGACCCGCAACTTCAGCCCGGGCGGGGTGCCCCACGCCCAGGTGGTGGAGTATTACCGCCGCCGCGCCGCCGCCGGCGTCGGCCTGATCGTCACCGAAGGCACCACCGTCGGCCACAAGGCCGCCAACGGCTACCCGAACGTGCCGCGCTTCTACGGCGAGGACGCCCTGGCCGGCTGGAAGCAGGTGGTCGACGCGGTGCACGCCGAAGGCGGCAAGATCGTCCCGCAGCTGTGGCACGTGGGTTCCGTGCGCCGCCTGGGCGTGGAGCCGGACGCCAGCGTCCCCGGCTACGGCCCCAGCGGCAAGGTCAAGGACGGCCAGGTGCTGGTCCATGAAATGACCAGGGAAGACATCCAGGACGTCATCGCCGCCTTCGCCCAGGCCGCCCGCGACGCCAAGGCCATCGGCATGGACGGCGTGGAGATCCACGGCGCCCACGGCTACCTGATCGACCAGTTCTTCTGGGACGGCAGCAACAAGCGCACCGACGAGTACGGCGGCAGCCTGGCCAACCGCTCGCGCTTCGCCATCGAGCTGATCCGCGCCGTGCGCGAGGCGGTGGGCCCGGACTACCCGATCATCTTCCGCTTCTCGCAGTGGAAGCAGCAGGACTACGCCGCGCGCCTGGTGCAGACCCCGGAAGAACTGGCGGCGTTCCTCAAGCCGCTGTCCGAGGCCGGCGTGGACATCTTCCACTGCTCGACCCGCCGCTTCTGGATTCCCGAGTTCGAAGGCTCGGACCTCAACCTGGCCGGCTGGACGCGCCAGCTCACCGGCAAGCCGACCATCACCGTGGGCAACGTCGGCCTGGACGGCAGCGAGTTCCTGGCCTTCTTCGGCAAGACCGACGAAGTGGCCCAGCCTTCGGGCATCGAGGGCCTGCTGGAGCGCCTGGGCAAGCAGGAGTTCGACCTGGTGGCGGTGGGCCGTGCGCTGCTGGTGGACCCGGACTGGGCGCTGAAGGTGCGCGACGGCCGCCTGGCCGACATCAAGCCGTTCAGCCGCGATGCGCTGATGTCCCTGGCCTGATCGCCGCGGATCGACAAGACCGCCCGGGGCACTTCCCCGGGCGGTTTCTTTTGTCCTTTTCCTAAGGCCATTTCCGCCAAATTTACAAATCTTTTCCGAAGTAGACCTTCCGATCTGCTGACTTGAAGGTCGGAAACAGGCATTGTAGGGCGGCTAACACACAACAATAGGCCGGCACACGGCCAAAGGAGCTAAGCCATGCGGATCGGCCTGGTGGTGGATGCGACCTGCGACCTGCCCCCCGAATTCCTCTCTGCCAACAACATCCGCGTCCTGCCCATCGGTATCCGGGTGGGCCAGCGGCGCATCATCGACGATCGAGACCCCGACACCACCCTGCGCTTCTATGCCGAGGAACTGCCCAAGGTCGCTCCGGAAGACGGCAGCGAGCCGCTGACCGCCGTGGAAACCCAGGCCTGGTTCCTCGAGCAGTTGGTCACCGACTTCGACTACGTCATCTGCCTGACCGTCAGCAGTGCGCGCAGTCCGATCTTCGACAACGCCACCCAGGCCTCCTTCGGCCTGCTGCAGAACTACCGCGAGAAACGCGCCGCGGCCGGCATCAACGGCCCCTTCGCGCTGCGCGTGGTGGACAGCCAGACGGTGTTCGCCGGCCTGGCGGTGCTGGCCGCCGAAGGCGCGCGCCTGCTCGGCGAGGACCAGCACCCCAACGCCATCCGCACGCGCCTGGAGCAGCTGAGCCAGCAGATGAACACCTTCCTGGTCGCCAACGACCTGGGCCACGTGCGTCGCCGCGGTTTCCAGAAGGGCGACCGCAGCAGCATTGGCGACCGCCTGCGCGGCGCCTTCCTCGGCATCGGCTCGATGCTCGACATGAAGCCGGTGCTGAGCCTGGTGCAGGGCGAGGACAAGCCGGTGTCGGTGTCGCCGAACTACGAGAAGTCCGCCGAGCGCCTGCTCAACTTCGCCCGCGCGCGGGTGGAGGCCGGCGAACTGCTGGCCCCGCACGTCGGCCTGAGCTACGCCGGCGACCCTTCGGCGCTGCGCGACCTGCCGGGCTTCGAGGCGCTGGAGCAGGCCTGCGGCGAGCGCGGCATCGCCATGCACCTGGGCATGCTCAGCCCGACCGGGGGCATCAACCTCGGCGCCGGGGCCATGAGCTTGTCGTTCGCCGCCGAGCCCAAGCCCTTCGCCTGATCACTTGCGCACGGTATCGGCGCCCAGCGCGCCGGTGCCGTTGGCCGGCGCCGGCAGCGGCTGGCGGATGGCCTCCAGCAGGTAGCCCTCGAAGCGTTCGACGATGCTCCGCCATTCCAGGCGCCCGGCGTGCCGGCGGGCGTTCAGGCGCACCCGGCGCAGGTGCTCGCGGTCTTCCAGCAGCCAACTGGCGGCATCGATGAAATCGGCCTCGTCGCCGGGTATCGCCAGCGCGCCGTCGTGGCCGTGGCGGATGTGCTGGGCCGCGGCGGCCTGGTCGTAGGCGACCACCGCCAGGCCTGAGGCCAGCGCCTCCAGCACCACGTTGCCGAAGGTTTCCGACAGGCTGGGGAAGAGGAACAGGTCGCCGCTGGCGTAGTGCCGAGCCAGCTCCTCGCCGCGTTGCAGGCCGCAGAAGATCGCATCCGGCAGTTCGCGGGCGAGCTGCGCGCGCTGCGGGCCGTCGCCGACGATCACCAGGCGCAGCTTCAGCTGCGGGTGGGCGGCGCGCAGTTGATTGAAAGCGCGGCCGAGCAGGCCCAGGTTCTTCTCCGCGGCCAGGCGGCCGACGTGCAGCACGGCGATGTCCTGCTCGCCCAGGCCCCACTCGCGGCGCAAGGCATCGTCGCGGCGGCCGGGCTGGAACAGCTGGCCATCCACGCCGCGTGCCAGCTGGGCGAGGTGGGCGAAGCCGCGGCGCTCCAGCTCCAGCGCCTGGCTGGCGCTGGGCACCAGGGTGCGCTGGGTGCGGTTGTGGAACCAGCGCAGGTAGGCCGTCACCAGGCGCGTCAGCGGGCCCAGGCCGTAGTGCGCGCTGTACTGCTGGAAATTGGTGTGGAAGCCGCTCAGCGCGGGAATCCGCAGGCGTCGCGCGGCGCGCAGGGCGGCCAGCCCGAGCGGGCCCTCGGTGGCGATGTAGAGCACGTCCGGGCGCAGCCGCCGCCAGTGCCGCAGCAGCTTGTGCAGACACGACTGGCCCCATTGCAGGCCGGGGTAGCCGGGCAGCGGCCAGCCGCGGGTGAGCAGCAGCTCGTCGTCGCTGTGGCGGCCGTCGTCGACGTGCTGCCGTGGGCGCACCACCTGCACCCGGTGGCCGAGCTGCAGCAGCCCGGCGGCGAGGCGCCCGAGGGTGTTGGCCACGCCGTTGATTTCCGGCGGGAAGGTTTCGCTGATCAGCGCGATGCGCAGGGGAGTCGTGCTCATGAACGGCAGTCTCCGCCCGGCCGGTGTAGCTCGTGTGACGCCCGGGTTGCACAAATGTGACGGGGGATTCAGGGGATTCTCGCAAGGCTTTTGGAAAGGCCTGTCATAGAGCCTTCGTCCGCCTGTCACATGGGGCTGCTAGAGTGCCGCGATTTCCGACATGGGGGAGCCGTCGATGAGCGACAAGCGCGATCAGAATCCCGGGCAGGACGATGCCCAGCCACTGGCGGACGCCGGCCGCCGCCGCTTCCTCGGCGGCGCCGCGGCCCTGGGCGCCGGCGCCGCGCTGGCCGGCCTGGTGGGCGAGGGCACGGCGCAGGCCGCCGAGGCCGTGCGCGAACTGGAGGGCGCTGAGCTGGACCGGGCGCTGCGCGAGCAGGTGCAGAACATCGTGGTGATCTACGCCGAGAACCGCAGCTTCAACAACCTGTTCGGCGACTTCCCCGGCGTGGAGAAACCGCTGTCGTCGCTGCAGCCGGCCGACTACCAGCAGCGCGACCGCGACGGCCGCCTGCTGGACAAGCTGCCGCCGGTGTACGGCGGCGTGCTGCAGGTCGGCCAGAGCCTGGAAGGCGTGAACTACGCCGAGGGCGTGCAGTACCAGCAGAACCTGCCCAACGCGCCCTTCGCGCTCAAGGGCCCGCAGGGCGAGGACCTGCCCCTGGGCCTGGTGACCCGCGACCTGTGGCACGTGTTCTACCAGAACCAGATGCAGATCAACGGCGGGCGCAACGACATGTTCGTCGCCTGGGCCGACTCCGGCGCGCTGCCCATGGGCTACTACGCGCAGAGCCCGTACAGCCTGCGCCTGTGGGACCTGGCCCGGGACTTCGTGCTGTGCGACAACTTCTTCCAGGGCGCCTTCGGCGGTTCCTTCCTCAACCACCAGTACCTGGTGGCGGCGACCCCGCCGGTGTACCCGGACGTGCAGAACTCGCCGGCCCGCACGCAGATCGCCCAACTGATGAGCGACAATCCCGCCGACCCACGGCTGAAACCGCTGGACGACTCGCCCGCCAGCGTCGCTGGCGGCGCACCGAAGTTCGGCCCCAGCGCCCTGACCCCCGACGGCTACGGCGTGAACACCATGCTGCCGCCCTACTGGCCGACCGTGCAGCGCGACCCCGAGCGCCCGGACTACGCGCTGCCGGACCAACCCAACGTGATGGTGCCGCAGCGCCACGAGCACATCGGCGACAAGCTGAGCAGGAAGGGCGTGGACTGGGCCTGGTACGCCGGCGCCTGGGAGGCCACCCTCGAGCAGTACAGGAACTCCGGCGGCATCCCGAAGATTCCCAACTTCCAGTACCACCACCAGCCGTTCAACTACTTCGTCCAGCAGGGCCCGGAACACCCGGAGGAACGCGCGAAACGCCTGCGCGACGGCGGCCTGGGCGACGACCCGTCGAGCAACCGCTTCTTCGCCGACGCCCGCGCCGGCAAGCTGCCGGCGGTGGCCTTCTACAAGCCCCAGGGCAACCTCAACATGCACGCCGGCTACGCCGACGTGGCCAGCGGCGACCGGCACATCGTGCGCGCGGTGAAGCACCTGATGGAAAGCCCGCAGTGGCAGAACATGGTGATCGTCATCACGGTGGACGAGAACGGCGGCTGGTGGGACCACGTGGCGCCGCCCAGGGGCGACCGCTGGGGCCCCGGCTCGCGCATCCCGGCTCTGGTGGTCTCGCCCTTCGCCCGCCACGGCACGGTGGACCACACCGTCTACGACACCGGCTCGATCCTGCGCCTGATCACCCGGGTGTTCGGCCTGGAGAAGCTCGACGGCCTGAAACTGCGCGACGACGCCATGCGCGCCCGCGGCCAGCAGCCCATGGGCGACCTGACCGCGGCGCTGCGTTTCACGGCGTGAAGCGGGAAGGCCCCGCGGTGAATCCAATCGCGGACGGAGTCCGCTCCTACGCCCGTGCTTCCCTGTAACCGTAGGAGCAACTGCCGGCTGCGCCAAGGCGCTTTTCGTAGGATGGGTTGAGCCTTGGCGAAACCCATGCGGCCGCGGTGATGGGTATCGCTTCGCTCAACGCCATCCTACGGGTCTTGTGTTTGCCGAAGGGCGTAGGAGCGGACCTTGTCCGCGATAGCCGGAGGTATCGGCGCGGATCGCGGATGAGATCCGCTCCTACGCTGCCCCAGCCGCGCCGCTCCCTTGTAGGAGCGCGCCCTGCGCGCGAATCGCGGGCAGGGCCCGCTCCTACGGGGGTGTGTCTTAATCGCGTGGGGCGTAGGCGACGACGTCGGCGCGCATCGGGTGGGCGTCCATGCCGGCGGCCACCAGTCCCGTAGGGTGGGTCGAGCTTGCGAAACCCATGCGGCCGTGGCGATGGGTATCGCTTCGCTCAACGCCATCCTGCGGGGTGTCGGGTTTGTCGATGGGGTTAGGCGCAACCGCCGTGACCGATTGCGCCGAGGTGCTTTTCGTAGGATGGGTTGAGCTTGCGAAACCCATCGGGCCGTGGCGATGGGTATCGCTGCGCTCAACGCCATCCTACGGGCTGTCGGGTATGGCGGCGGCGTGGGGGAAGCCCGGCTCAGCGCCTGGCCAGCGCCTTGTCGCCACCCTCGCGCACCCAGAACAGCACCGCGCCGGCCACGGCGGCGGGCATGGCGACCAGGTTGACCAGCGGGATCAGCAGCGCCAGGTAGGTGATGCCGCCGAAGCCCATGCAGGCCCAGCGCTTGCTGCGCAGCCAGGCGAGCATTTCGTTCCAGCCGAGTTTGTGGTTGTCCGCCGGGTAGTCGATGTACTGCACGGCCATCATCCATACGCCGAACACCAGCCACAGCGGGGCGGCGATGATGTTCAGGCCGGGGATCAGGCTGAGGACGAACAGGGCGATGGCCCGTGGCAGGAAGTAGCCGAGCTTGCGCAGTTCGCGGGCGATGGTGCGGGGCACCATGGCGGCCAGTTCGGCCCAGCTGAAGGCGGGGAAGTCGTCCTGGCCGCGCACCACCACTTCGACCTTCTCGGCGAGGAAGCCGTTGAACGGCGAGGCGATCAGGTTGGCCACCATCGTGAAGCTGAAGAACAGGATCAGCAGCACCAGTAGGACGAACAGCGGCCAGAGGATGTACTGCAGGAAGTCCAGCCACTGCGGCAGGCTGGGCATCAGCCAGTCGACCCAGTGGCTGAACTGGTTCACCGCGAAGCCGATCAGGCCGACGAACAGCAGCAGGTTGACCGTCAGGGGCAGCAGCACGAACAGGCGCAGTCCCGGGCGCATCATGAGTTTCAGGCCTTCGCCGAGGTATTGCGGGCCGCTCAGGGTGGGCATGGAACATCTCCGTAGGAAACCAGCTTGCGACCTTAGCAGGGCTGGCGCGGGGCCGCGAGCCGTCTGTTTTGCCTGTTGTGTGGCGGTCAGGCGCGGTAGCGGCTGTAGTGGTTGCGCTGCTGCTTGGCGCGGTACATGGCGCTGTCGGCGGCCTGGAGCAGGCCATCGGTGTCGCCGGCGTCGGCCGGGTAGAGGGCGATGCCGATGCTGGCGGAGAGGAATTCCAGGCGCTGCTCGCCGGCGTGGTAGTCCTGGTTGAGGCAGGCCAGCAGGCGCCCGGCCAGGGCTTCGGCGGTGCTGCAGTCGACGCCTTCGAGGATCACGGCGAACTCGTCGCCGCCCAGGCGGAAGGCCATGTCCGGCTGGCGCAGGTTGTTGCGCAGGCGCTCGCCCACGGCGACCAGCACGGCGTCGCCGGCGGCGTGGCCGTAGCGGTCGTTGACCGGCTTGAAGTGGTCCAGGTCGATGTACAGCAGGGCCAGGCCGGTGCCTTCGGCGCAGCGCTGCAGGGCCAGGGGCAACTGTTCGCCGAAGGCCTTGCGGTTGCCCAGGCCGGTCAGCGCGTCGCGGTAGGCGAGGTCCAGCAGGCGCTGCTGGTAGGCCACCTGCAGGCTGATGTCGCGGAGGATGCCGCGGAAACCGCAGAACTGCCCCTGGGCGTCGACTATCGGCGAGACCTTCGTCTCGAAGACCATGCGCTGGCCGTCGCGGCGCTTGAAGGGCGCGGCGAAGGTGGTTTCCTGCTCGCCGTCGCGCACCTGCTGGTAGAGCCCGCGGGCGCGCGCCACGTCCTGTTCGTCGAGCAGCTCCCGGTAGGAGTGACCTTCCACTTCCTCGGCGGCGTAGCCGAGCAGGCGGCAGAAGGCGGCGTTCACCGTGAGCACCACGCCGCTGTCGTCCATTTCGAAATAGCCATCGCGGATGCTGTCGAGGATGGCGCGGTCGCGGGCTTCGCTGCGTTCCAGGCGTTCGAGCATCTGGTTGACCTCGCAGGCCAGCTGGCCGACTTCGTCGCGGCCCATGTCGGCCAGGCGGGCGGGGCCGGCGGTGTCGGCGCCGATGTTCGCCACCCCGCGGTTGAGCCGCTGCACGCGGCGGATCACCCAGAATTCCAGGACCAGGTAGGCCAGCAGCAGGCCGGCGAGGGTGATCAGCAAGGTCATGCCGAGGAACAGGCGGATGGCCTCCTGGCCCTGGCGGTAGGCGACCCGCGACTTGTTGATGGCCAGGCTGAACTGCGGCGCATCGGCGGAATCGAGGAACAGCAGGGTGGCCTGCTGGGTGTCGGCGTCCAGCACCCGCCGCGGGCTCAGCAACGCGCCGCCGTTGCGCCCCGGCACGTGCAGGGCGCGCCAGCCGTCGCCGGGCGTCACCCCGGCTTGCACCTGCAGGCGCGCGTCCATCTGCTCCTGTAGGGCGTTCACCCGGCGCTGGTCGAGCAGGTAGCCGGCGACGATGGCGCCGACCGGCTCGGCCTGGCCCAGGTTGTCGCTGATCGGCTGGCTGAGCAGCAGCAGCGGGGTGCCGTCCACCAGCAGCCATTGCGCCAGGCTGCGCGACGGGTCGCCCTGCAGGTCCAGCACGCCCAGGTCCAGGGCGCTGCGCAGCAGGGCCTGGCGCAGCCGCTCGGGGCTGGGCGCGCCGGTTATCGCCTGGGGCGCTGTGAGCCGCGCCTCCTCCCAGCGCTGGGCGACGACGCGGCCCTGGCGGTCGAGGTAGAGCGCGAAGTCGAAGCCCAGGTTGCCGAGCATGTCGATGTCCAGGTTCTCCCGCACGAACCCCGGCGTGGGGTGCGCCACGAAGCGGTAGCTGGCATCCCACCAGGCATAGCTGCGCAGCAGGTCCAGGTGGCGCTTCTTCTCGAAGGCCAGGCGGTTGTCGAGCACGCGCACCTCGTCGTACAGGCGCTGGCGGTCGTCGCGGTCGAAGCGCGCGAGGAGGATGTGTTCCGACAACAGCCAGATGCCCAGCAGGATGAGGGCGAGCAGCGGCAGGAACAGCAGGAGCAGGCGGTTTCTCAGTGTCATGCCGGGCACGCAGGTGGCGGGTGGAGAGGGGCGGACCTCCTGAGTCTAGTTGGCCCGTCACGGGAGATAGGGGGGCTCTATCGGAGGCATTGAGATTGGGCATTTCGCCTGGGCCCGCGCGGGCTGTACGCTGCGCGGCAATCTCCAGTCGCGAACTGACCGGCCGGCGAAGCGGGATGTCCCTGACTTATCTCAAGGTGGTATTGGGAAACGTCTGACAGACTTCAGGCCGTGGATGACTCCACGGCAGCGCCGCCCGCTCCTGACGGCCCTGCCTTCCTCGCGATCTGTGCGTTTAGCGGGAGCTGCCGCCCCTCCCAGCCTTCCCCCAGGTACCTTGGCAGCTCCCTTTTCTTGTTCGACGAGGAGTCAGTCATGTCTGAAGTTCGTCACGCCCGCGTCATCATCCTGGGCTCCGGCCCCGCCGGTTACTCGGCCGCCGTCTATGCCGCCCGCGCCAACCTCAGGCCGCTGCTGATCACCGGCCTGCAGGCCGGCGGCCAGCTGACCACCACCACCGAGGTGGACAACTGGCCCGGCGACCCCCACGGCCTCACCGGCCCGGCGCTGATGCAGCGCATGCAGGAGCACGCCGAGCGCTTCGAGACCGAGATCGTCTTCGACCACATCCACGCCGTGGACCTGGCCGGCAAGCCGTTCGTGCTCAAGGGCGACAGCGGCACCTACACGGCCGACGCGCTGATCATCGCCACCGGCGCCAGCGCCCGCTACCTGGGCCTGCCTTCGGAAGAGGCATTCATGGGCAAGGGCGTTTCCGCCTGCGCCACCTGCGACGGTTTCTTCTACCGCAACCGCGAAGTGGCGGTGGTCGGTGGCGGCAACACGGCGGTGGAAGAGGCGCTGTACCTGGCCAACATCGCCAGCAAGGTGACCCTGGTGCACCGCCGCGAGACCTTCCGCGCCGAGAAGATCCTGCAGGACAAGCTGCGCGCCCGTATAGCCGAAGGGAAAATCGCCCTGAAGCTGAACGCCCGGGTGGAAGAGGTGCTGGGTGACGACATGGGCGTTACCGGTGTGCGTCTGCGCAACAATGATGGCAGCGCCGAGGAATTGAAGGTGGACGGGCTGTTCGTGGCCATCGGGCATACGCCGAACACCTCGCTGTTCGAGAACCAGCTGCAGCTGAAGGACGGCTACCTGGTGGTCAACGGCGGCCGTGATGGCAACGCCACTGCTACCAGCATCCCCGGCGTGTTCGCCGCGGGTGATGTGGCCGACCACGTCTACCGCCAGGCCATCACCTCGGCCGGCGCCGGCTGCATGGCGGCGCTGGACGTGGAGCGCTACCTGGATTCGTTGTAACGGCCCCAAGAGCCGGCGTGCAGGACGGAGCCCCGCTGGTCGGGGCTTTTTCCTTTTTGGGAGGGGGAGGCCCGAGCTTTCCTGGAACCGTAGGAGCAACTGTCTTGCCGGCTGCACCGAGGTGCTCTTCGTAGGATGGGTTGAGCCTGCGAAACCCATGCGGTGGCGGTGATGGGTATCGCTTCGCTCAACCCATCCTACGAAAAGCGTCTCGGCACAGACCGTTGGCCAATGTGCCCCAGGCCCTCCTGTGCGCCCCCAAGAAAAAGCCCCGCATCAGCGTAATGCTGTTCACTTAAGAAAGGATGCCGTTTCTCTGCCTGGGGAAACGGTATTTTCATATGGCTGGGGCTATGGCTTGGCTTGCGAACGCGGAGACCCAGTTGCCTTGGCTTGGGTGTTTCTGCGCCGCACCGAGTCTGCCCGACCGTCTTGTTTCGCCCCCTCGGGCGAGTCCCTTTTGTCAAACGCCACAAAAGGAACCAAAAAGGCTTGCCCCGACATACGGGCCCGATGGAGCCGGGCTACCCTCGCGAATTCCCCCGCCACGGAGGCCCGCCCCGAGGGTACGTCCCTGTAGCCCATCGGGGCTCTCGCGACATCCATGTCGCATGACCTCCTGAGCGCCGGTTTCGTTCGGCCTTCTGAAGGGGCGTTCCGGTGCGCTCGAGTATTTCTCTGGAAGTCCAAAAGCCAGAGCCAATGCGCTTTGGCTTTTCGTAGGAGCGAGCTTGCTCGCGAACCCAGGGCTCGCGTTCTCGGGAATGACGAGAAGAGGTAGGCGTTCCGGGATGACGCCGAACTCCCCGCACGCTCCGAACAGCCCCCTCTCCCTTTGGGAGAGGGCTGGGGTGAGGGAGCGAAGCCAGGCTGGCGCACCTTCGCTGAACCACCACATATCGCTTAAGTGAACAGCATTACCGCATCAGCGGGGCTTTCTGTATCCGGGGCCTCAGCCGCGCCGCGACAACGGCTGGCGTTCGAAGCGCACGCCGGCCAGGCCGGTATTCTGCAACGCCCGGATATTGGCGTGATCAGTACCCTCGGGCGTATCACGCACCGCGCGGTAATGCTCACCGAAGGCCAGCAGGGTTTCCTCCAGGCTCAGACCCTCGAGGATGGCGAAGCCGAGCGTCTTGCAGGAGCCCTCGTTCTGCCCGGCCGGGTTTTCCACCGGGCCGTTGCTGAAGGCGCTGGGGCTGTAGCTGTAGTGCTCGGCGATGAACGCCAGGGTATCGGTGAACAGGTGCTGCTCGCTGCGCAGGCGCGCGCGGAAATCGGTGAGGGTCATCAAGGCGGGCTCGTCAGTGTTTCTTGGCGGTGTCGAAGGCGGCCTGCTGCTCGGGCGAGGCCTCCTTCTGGTATTTCGCCTTCCATTCGGCGTAAGGCATGCCGTAGATCTCCTCGCGGGCCTGTTCCGGGCTCAGTTCCAGGCCCATGTCGTCGGCTGCGGCCTTGTACCACTTGGACAGGCAGTTGCGGCAGAAGCCGGCGAGGTTCATCAGGTCGATGTTCTGCACGTCCTTGCGGTTGCGCAGGTGCTGCACCAGGGTGCGGAACGCCGCGGCTTCCAGTTCCGTGCGTTGTTCCTGGCTGAGGTCGAGGATGCTGTGTTCGGGCTTGCTCATGGGTCGGGCTCTCGCTTGGCGCGTCGTCGTGGGACGTCGGGGCTCTTCGGGGCTGCGCAGATGATAAGAGCGGGGGCGGGCGCCAGCAATGGCCGTTGGCCAGGCGGCGCCGCGCGGCTCAGCGCTGCGCGGCGAGGGCGATCGACACCGATTCGGCGAAGCGCAGGGCGTGGGGCTTGTCCACCTCCACCTCGGCGTAGCGCACCGCCGGGTGGGCCATGACCAGGTCGAGGATTTCCTGGGTCAGGCGCTCCAGCAGGGCGAAGCGGTTTTCCTCGACGTGGGCGATGATCGCCTTGGTGATGGTGCGGTAGTTCAGCGCGTGCTCGATGTCGTTGACCTGCACCGCCTCCTGCGAGGGGTAGAGGATGGTCAGGTTGATCAGCACGTCCTGCTTGTTGAGGATTTCCTCTTCCTTGATGCCGATGTAGGTGCGCACGCGCAGATCCTTCACGCGGATCCGCGCCATGCCCGGCTGCAATTGCGTCATTTCACTTGCTCCGTCCGATCAGTTGCAGGAATTCCTGGCGGGTGTTGCTGGAGTCGCGGAAGGCGCCGAGCATCACCGAGGTGAACATCTGCGAGTTCTGCTTCTCCACCCCGCGCATCATCATGCACATGTGCTGGGCCTCGATCACCACCGCCACGCCGGCAGCGCCGGTGATGCGCTCCACCGCCTCGGCGATCTGCCGCGTCAGGTTCTCCTGGATCTGCAGGCGGCGGGCGAACATGTCGACGATGCGCGCCACCTTCGACAGGCCCAGCACCCGTCCGGTGGGAATGTACGCCACATGGGCCTTGCCGATGAAGGGCAGCAGGTGGTGTTCGCACAGCGAATACAGCTCGATGTCGCGAACGATCACCATCTCGTCGTTATCCGAGGCGAACAGTGCGCCGTTGACCACCTCTTCCAGGCTCAGCTCGTAGCCGTGGCACAGGTAGCGCATGGCCTTGGCGGCGCGCTTGGGGGTGTCGAGCAGGCCCTCGCGCTCGGGGTTCTCGCCCAGGCCCAGGAGTATCTCGCGGTAGTTCGCGGACAGGGAATCGGTCATTGCAGGGTTCCTCGCGCCACGCCGGGCGGTCATTTGAGGTGCCGGCCGCCGTTGACGGTCAAGGTGGTGCCGGTGACGTAGGGGGTGTCCAGCAGGTAGCGGATGGCCTGGTAGACGACGTCCGGCCCGGGCTCGATGCCCAGGGCGGATTTCGCCAGGGTGCGCGCGCGGTAGTCGGCGTCGTCCCCGGCGTTGAACATGACCAGCGCCGGGGCGATGGTGTTGACCTTGATCTTTGGCGCGAAGCGCGCGGCGAAGGACAGCGTCAGGCTGTCCAGCCCGGCCTTGCTGGCGCAGTAGGCGACGTGCTTGGCGCTGCCCTTGCGCACCACGTCGTCGCTGACGTGGATGATGTCGGCCGGCTGCGAGCGTTCCAGCAGCGGCGCGCAGTGCAGGTTGATCAGGTAGGGGGCGAGCATGTGCACGCTGAACAGCGCGCGGAAGGCCTCGGCCTCGTGGCCGGGCGTTTCGGCGAGCCATGCCGAGGCGTTGTGGACGATGGCGCGCAGTCTGTCGGTGTGCGCCTTGAGTTCGTCGATGAAGGCGAGGATGCCGGCCTCGTCGGCGAAGTCGCCGTACAGGCAGGTCGCGCCGCGCTCGCGCAGTTGCTGCAGCCCGGGCTTGTCGCTGCGGTAGCTGACGATCACCGGCTGGCCCGCGTCGAGCAGGCGCAGCGCGCAGTGCAGGCCGACGCGCTGGCTGGCGCCGGTGATCAGGATGGGGGCCGGGGATGCGCTCATGCGAGCCTCGTGGCTGGTGGAAAACGGCCGGCGGAGGCATATCCGAGCGGCGCGGTGGGAAAAAACTATACCAGCCCGGCGGCGCCGGCGAACACCCGTGGCCGGCTTGCGGCATAATGGGCGTTTGTCGCATGAACCGGGAGTTTCCATGAAAGTCGCCATTCTGTCCGGGTCGGTCTACGGCACCGCCGAAGAGGTCGCGCGCCATGCCAGGCGCCTGCTGGAGGCCGCGGGCCTGGAGACCTGGTTCGAGCCGCGCGCCACCCTGGACGCGCTGATCGAAGCCGCGCCCGACGCCTTCCTGACGGTCACCTCGACCACCGGCCTGGGCGAGCTGCCGGACAACATCCAGCCGCTGTACTACGCCCTGCGCGACCGCCTGCCGAACTGGCGCGGCCTGCCCGGCGCGGTGATCGGCCTGGGCGACTCCAGCTACGGCGACACCTACTGCGGCGGCGGCGAGCAGGTGCGCGAGCTGTACGCCGAACTGGGCCTGCGCGAGGTGCTGCCGATGCTGCGCCTGGACGCCAGCGAGACGGTCACCCCGGAGACCGACGCCGAGCCCTGGATCGCCGAGTTCATCGCTGCGTTGAAGGGTTGATGCACGACCTGCAGCGGGCCCCACCTGTAGGAGCGCGCCCTGCGCGCGAATCGCAGGCAGGGCCTGCTCCTGCGAGAAGCTGTGCTCGCCTGCAACGTAGGAGCAACTGTCTTGCACCGAGGTGCTCTTCGTAGGATGGGTTGAGCTTGCGAAACCCATGCGGTTGCGCTGATGGGTATCGCTTCGCTCAACGCTATCCTACGAAAAACCGTGCTTCCTGGAACCGTAGGAGCGGACTCCGTCCGCGATGCCCGCTCAGCCGATGGGATGCAGCGGAAACTCCTCCAGCAGCGCCAGCCACGCCTTGGCCGCGTGGGACAGGTAGGCGTCGCGGCGCCAGATGAAGCAGATGTCCCAGCGCAGGTCCGGCTCGCTCAGCAGCACCCGCGCCACCCCCGGCCGTTCCACCTCCTGCGCCACCGCCCGCGGCAGCAGCACCACGCCCTGCCCGGCGGCCACCAGCGCGCCGAGGAAGTCGGCCTGGCCGCTGCGCCCGCCCTCGCGGGGTTCGAAGCCGGCCTCGCGGCAGGCGCGCAGCAGGCGGTCGTTGAGGGTGAAGCTCTGCTGGTAGAGCAGGAAGGGCGTGTCGGCCAGTTCGGCCAGGGCGATGCTTTCGCGCCCGGCCAGCGGGTGTTCGGCCGGCAGCAGGGCGTCCAGCGGCTCGTTGCAGAACGGCTGCCAGTCGAAGGCCGGGTCGTTCGGCGTGAGCGCGCCGGCCAGTTCCAGTTCGCCGGCGTGCAGCGCCTGTTCCAGGCTCTTGCTGCCGCCTTCCACCAGGTGCACCTGGATGTGCGGGTAGCGCTTGCGGTATTCGGCGAAGCGCCAGGCGAACAGGGCGTCGGCGCCCAGCAGCGGCAGGCCCAGGCGCAGTTCGCCGCGCTTCATCTGGCTGAGGTCGTCTAGTTCGATCAGCAATTCGCGGCGCAGGCGCAGCATGTCCTCGGCGCGGCGCAGCACCACTTCGCCGGCGGCGGTCAGGCGCACGTGCGGGCCGCTGCGCTCCAGTAGCTGCACGTGCAGGCTCTGCTCCAGCTGGGCCACCTGCTTGCTGATGGCCGACTGGCTGGCGTGCAGGCGCTGCGCGGCCTGGGTGAAGCTGCCCTGGCGCACCACTTCGACGAAGCTGCGCAGTTGCTTGAATTCCATTTTGGAATGGCCTCGATTCGAACAATTCGCTTTGGCGATAGTAGCCCCGGGCTTAACCTGAGCGCCATCCACAGCACACCGCCACGCAGGCACCCGAAATGATCCGCCGCATCGCCCGACTGGGCTTCGAACTCGCCGTCCTCATCGCCTTCTGGTGGTTCGGCGGCTGGCTGGCGCAAGCCACCGGCCTGCCGCTGCCCGGCGGGGTGGTGGGGCTCGGCCTGCTGCTGGCGCTGTTCGCCAGCGGGGCGATCCGCCCGGCCCTGCTGCAGGGCGGCGCCGGGCTGCTGCTGGCGGAGATGCTGCTGTTCTTCATCCCCGCGCTGATGAGCCTGCTGGACTATGGCCCGCTGCTGCGCAGCGAGGGCTGGAAGATATTGCTGGTGATCATGTGCAGCACCCTGCTGGTGATGCTGGTCACCGCGCTGTCGGTAGAGGGTATGTACCGCTGGAGGTCGCGCCATGAGTCTCGATAAGCAAGCCCTGTTCTGGTTGGCCCTGACCCTCGGCGGCTACCTGTTCAGCCGCCAGTTGTACAAGCGCGTGCGCTGGTACGGCTTCGCGCCCATCGTGTTCGTGCCGGTGCTGCTGTTCGCCGTGGCCATCCCGTTGCACGCCCATTACGCCGACTACTCGCGCGACACCAACTGGCTGGTGGCGCTGCTCGGCCCGGCCACCGTGGCCTTCGCCGTACCCATCTGGCAGCAGCGCGCGCTGCTGGCGCGGCACTGGCCGGCGCTGCTGGTGGGTATGTGCGCCGGCTCCGCGGTGGCCATCGGCAGTTCCTGGATGCTGGCCAACGCCCTGGCGCTGGACGGCCAGGTGGCGCTGTCGCTGGTGCCGCGTTCGATCACCACGCCGCTGGCCATGGAGATGTCCCACGACCTGGGCGGCGTGCCGGAGCTGACCGCCGCCTTCGTGATGATCACCGGGGTGTTCGGCGCCCTGGCCGGCGGCCTGCTGATGAAGCTGCTGCCGCTGCGCTCGACCCTCGCCCGCGGCGCGCTGCTGGGCGTCGGCGCCCACGGGGCGGGTACCAGCCGGGCCTATGAGTTTGGCGGCGAGGAGGGTTCCACCGCGGGGCTGCTGATGGTCCTCACCGGGCTGTTCAACCTGTTGCTGGCGCCCGCCGTTGTACTGGTCCTGTAGGGAGCGAGCCGCGCCGAGGTGCCTTTCGTAGGATGGGTTGAGCTTGCGAAACCCATGCGGTCGCGGTGATGGGTATCGCTTCGCTCAACCCATCCTACGGGGTGTCGTCATTTGCCGCGTAGGATAGGACTGTCAGACCCCCGACAGTCCCGCGGCCTTCGCCTGACTAGACTGGCCCCATCGAACAACAACAACGATGAGGACCGCCCCATGAACGCCGCCGCTCCCGCACCTTCCGTGAAAGACCAGGTCTCCGAGGCCGAATGGCAGACCCGCGTCGACCTCGCCGCCTGCTACCGGCTGATCGCCCTGTACGGCTGGGACGACCTGATCTTCACCCACATCTCGGCCAAGGTCCCCGGCACCGAGGACTTCCTCATCAACCCCTACGGCATGATGTTCCACGAGATCACCGCCTCCAGCCTGGTGAAGGTGGACCTGGCCGGCAAGAAGCTGATGGACAGCCCCTACGACATCAACCCCGCCGGCTACACCATCCACAGCGCCGTGCACGAGGTGCGCCACGACGTCGGTTGCGTGCTGCACATCCATACCCCCGCCGGCATCGCCGTGTCGGCGCAGAAGAACGGCCTGCTGCCGTTGTCGCAGCAGTCGCTGTTCGTGCTCTCCAGCCTGGCCTACCACGGCTACGAGGGCGTGGCCCTGAACCATGACGAGAAGGCCCGCCTGCAGGCCGACCTGGGCGACAAGCACTTCATGATCCTGCCCAACCACGGCCTGCTCACCGCCTTCGGCACCGTGGCCGACGCCTTCCTCGGCATGTTCACCCTGCAGCGCGCCTGCGAGGCGCAGATCATGGCGCAGAGCGGCGGCGGCGAGCTGATCCGCATCCCGCAGCAGATCCTCGACGGCGCCCGGGCGATGGTCGCCGGGGTGATGAAGACCTCCCAGGGCATGGGCGGGGGCCTGGCCTGGCCGGCGCTGCTGCGCAAGCTCGACCTGCAGAACCCCGGCTACCGCGACTGATGGCCGGCATTGCCATCCCCCTGCGCGACTGGCGCGCGCAGGGGCGCACCTTCGACTTCAACGGCCACGCCATCCGCTACTGGGAGGCCGGCGCGGGCGAGCCGCTGCTGCTGATCCACGGCTTCCCCAGCGCCTCCTGGGACTGGAACAAGCTGTGGCAGCCGCTGGCCGGGCGCTACCGGGTGATCGCCTGCGACATGCTCGGCTTCGGCGACTCGGCCAAGCCGCGCAACCACGCCTACCGCATCCTCGAACAGGCCGACCTGCAACAGGCGCTGCTGGAGCATCTGGCGGTGCGCCAGCCCGTGCACCTGCTGGTCCACGACTACGGCAACAGCGTCGGCCAGGAGCTGCTGGCGCGGCACCTGGAAGGGCGTATCCAGTTGGCTTCGCTGGTGTTCCTCAACGGCGGGCTGTTCCCCGAGACGCACCGCCCGGTGCTCTCGCAGAAGCTGCTGCTCAGCCCGCTGGGCGGCTTCTTCGGGCGCTTCTTCGACCGTGGCAAGCTGGCCGCCAACTTCGCCAAGGTGTTCGGCCCGCGCACCCGGCCGAGCGAGGAGGAGCTGGACGCGTTCTGGAGCCTGATCGCCTGCAACGACGGGCCAAAGGTGATGCACCGGCTGATCCACTACATCCTCGACCGCCGCGAACACCGCGAGCGCTGGGTGGGCGCCATGCAGCGCACCTCCGTGCCACTGCGGCTGATCGACGGGCCCGTGGACCCGATCTCTGGCGCGCACATGGTCGAGCGCTACCGCCAGCTGATACCGCGGCCGGACACGGTGATGCTCGACGGCATCGGCCACTACCCGCAGACCGAGGCGCCGGAGCAGGTGCTGGCGCACTACCTGGCGTTCCGCGCGCGTCTGGCGGGGAAGGTGCAGCCGGCGGCCTGAAGGGGCCGCCGGCATCATCCCCGGACCTTATCGCGGCATATTCAGGCCCGGCGTCTTGGTTGTGACCGTCAAACGTCTGTTTGACACTCCGTAGCCATCAACCTGCCTGGGAGTACCAACCATGAGTGATGCCGTTCGTTTCGACGACAAGGTCGTGATCGTCACCGGTGCCGGCGGCGGCCTTGGCCGTGCCCACGCCCTGCTGTTCGCCAAGCATGGCGCCAAGGTGGTGGTGAATGACCTGGGCGGCAGCACCCATGGCGAGGGCGCCAACGCTTCGGCCGCCGACCGCGTGGTGGCGGAGATCCGCGCCGCCGGCGGCACCGCCATCGCCAACCACGACTCGGTGACCGACGGCGAGAATATCGTGCGCGAGGCCGTGGAAGCCTTCGGCCGCGTCGACGTGGTGGTGAACAACGCCGGCATCCTGCGCGACAAGACCTTCCACAAGATGGAAGACGCCGACTGGGACCTGGTCTACAAGGTCCACGTCGAGGGCGCCTACAAGGTGACCCGCGCCGCCTGGCCGCTGATGCGCGAGCAGGGCTACGGGCGGGTGATCTTCACCGCCTCCACCTCGGGCATCTACGGCAACTTCGGGCAGAGCAACTACGGCATGGCCAAGCTCGGCCTCTACGGCCTGACCCGCACCCTGGCCCTGGAAGGCCGCAAGAACAACATCCTGGTCAACGCCATCGCCCCCACCGGCGGCACCCGCATGACCGAGGGGCTGATCCCGCCGCAGGTGTTCGAGCAGCTCAAGCCCGAGCTGGTCAGCCCGCTGGTGGTCTACCTGGGCAGCGAGGCCTGCCAGGACACCTCCGGCCTGTATGAAGTGGGCGGCGGCTGGATGGGCAAGGTGCGCTGGGAGCGCAGCCTGGGCTTCGGCTTCGACCCGCGCGAAGGCTTCGACGCCGAGGACGTGGCGGCGCACTGGCAGCAGATCAGCAGCTTCGAGAACGCCGTGCACCCGGCGGACAACGTCGAGGCCCTGCGCGAGATGATGGCCAACCTGCAGAAATACGTCGGCTGATCGCGACAGGCAGACGGGCGGAACGGCCAGGGTGCTGCTCCGCGCGCCGTGACGCAGTAAGGTGGAAGGCCGGCGCAAGCCGGCCTTCGTCCTTTCCGTCAGCCTGGAGTCCAGCATGAGCGTGATCGTCGAGCACAACGGCCCGGTAACCACCCTGATCATCGACCGCCCCGCGGCGCGCAACGCGGTCGACCGGCCCACCGCCGACGCCCTGGCCGAGGCCCTGCGCGCCTTCGAGGCCGAAGAGCAGGCGAAGGTGGCGGTGCTCACCGGCGCCGGCGGCACCTTCTGCGCCGGCGCGGACCTCGCCGCGGTGGCCGAGGGCAGCGAGCGGCGCAACCGCCTGGAGATGGAAGGCGACGCCCCCATGGGCCCCAGCCGCATGCACCTGAACAAGCCGCTGATCGCCGCCATCGAGGGCTACGCCGTGGCCGGCGGCCTGGAGCTGGCGCTGCTGGCCGACCTGCGGGTGATGGCCGAGGACGCGGTGTGCGGGGTGTTCTGCCGGCGCTTCGGCGTGCCGCTGATCGACGGCGGCACCGTGCGCCTGCCGCGCATCATCGGCCAGGGCCGGGCGCTGGACCTGATCCTCACCGGCCGCCCGGTCGCCGCCCAGGAAGCCCTGGGCATGGGCCTGGCCAACCGCGTGGTGGCCAAGGGCGAAGCCCGCGCCGCCGCCGAGGACCTGGCCCGGCAGATCGCCGACTTCCCCCAGGCCTGCATGCTGGCGGACCGCGACAGCGTCTATGCGCAGTGGAACCAGTCGTTCGACGTGGCCATGGCGAATGAATTCCAGGGTGGGCTGATGGTGATTCTCAGCGGCGAGACCCAGGCCGGGGCGCAGCGCTTCGCGCGGGGGGAGGGGCGGCATGGGAAGTTTTGAGGGACGGGGTTGCTTTTCGTAGGAGCGAGCTTGCTCGCGAATGGAGTTTCCCGGTGATTGCAGTGTTTCGGGTTGACTCCGTCCCCTCTCCCCAGCCCTCGGCTGCGCGCCCCGCCCTGAAGGGAGAGGGGGCTTGTCCGTGCCGAGAGGAGGAATGGTTTCAGCCGGTAATCATTGTGCTAGCCGGCTAACGCCGAGATATCAGCATCTGCCCAACGGTCCCCTCTCCCTTCAGGGAGAGGGTTAGGGAGAGGGAAAGGCGCTTCCCTCATGCAGCGGCGTCCCAGGGAAACTCCATTCGCGAGCAAGCTCGCTCCCCACATGGCAGGAGGTTCACCGTCGTAGGATGGTGTTGAGCGAAGCGATACCCATCGCCATGGCCTGATGGGTATCGCAAGCTCAACCCATCCTACGAAGAGCGCCTCAGCGCTTGATGATCACGTAAGTCTTGCGCACCGTCTCCTGGATGTCCCACACCCCCAGGCTGTTCTGCGGCAGCAGGAAGGCGTCGCCGGCCTGGAAGGCGATGGGCTCGCCGTCGTCCGGGGTGAAGGTGCCGCGGCCGCTGATGAAGTGGCAGAACTCCTGCTCGACGATCTGCCGGCGCCAGCGGCCCGGGGTGCATTCCCAGATGCCGGTGTCGACCTGGTCGGGGCGTTCCACTTCGGCCACGCGAGTGTGCGAGACCGGCTCGCCCAGCGGTACGCCGACCGGGCTGGCTTCGCCCAGGGGCGCGTTGGGGGTGTCCTTGAGGTGGGTGATCTTCATCGGGGCTCCAGTGGGTTGTCGGTGCAAAGGGGGAGGCGGCTTCAGCCGACCTTCCAGGTCATCAGGCCTTCCATGCCGGCGGCGAGTCTTTCCGCCAGTTGCCGGCGCCAGGCCGGGGTGTTGGGGTTGGCCAGCACCTCGTCCTCGTGGACGAAGCTGCGGATGATCGCGTTGTAGCCCAGCCAGCGGCACGGCTCGGGTTCCCAGGCGCGCAGGGCGTCGGTCATGGCGCGGTCGTGGATCACCCAGTTCTGCCGGGTCTCCAGGCTGTCGTTGCCGAGGATCAGGTCGGCCAGGGTGCGCCCGCCCAGGTTGGTGGCGCCCACGCCCTCGCCGCCGTAGCCGCCGGACAGGGCGATGCCGTTGCGGCGGTCGATCAGCATGTGCGGGTGGAAGCGCCGCGACATGCCCAGGTTGCCGCCCCAGGTGTGGGTGATCTTCACGTCCTTGAGCTGCGGGAACAGCTCGCCGAACAGGTAGCGGCGCAGGCCGACCTCGTCGTCGTCGAGGCTGAAATCGCTGCGCAGCTTGCCGCCGAAGCGGTAGCCGCCGCGGGCGCCGAAGGCCAGGCGGTTGTCCCGGGTGCGCTGGCCGTAGGTGACCTGGCGGCTGAATTCGCTGAAGGCCTGGCCGTGCTCCAGGCCGATCTCCGCCCACACCGACTCGGGCAGCGGCTCGGTGGCCACCAGCAGGCTCTGCACCGGCAGCTGGTAGTTGCCCAGGGGCGGCAGGGCGGCGGCGTAGCCTTCCACCGCCGGCACTATCCAGTGGGCCTTCACGCTGCCCTTGTCGGTGCGCAGCAGGCCGGGCTGCCAGTGGCTGACGCGGCTCTTCTCGAACACTTGCACGCCCAGGCGTTCCACCGCGCGGGCCAGGCCGCGGGCCAGCTTGGCCGGGTCGATGGTGGCGCAGTGCGGGGTGTAGAGCGCGCCCAGGGCGCTGGGGATGCGCAGCTGGCCGTCCAGTTCGGCCTTCGACAGCCAGCGGTAGTCGTCCTCGCCCAGGCCCTCGTGGCGCAGGTCGGCCAGGTACTGGCGCAGGCGGCGTTCCTGTTCCGGGTAGCGCGCCGCGCAATAGAGCACGCCGCCCTTGCGGTAGTCGCAGTCGATGCCTTCGTGTTCCAGCACCCTGGCCACCTCGTCGGGGATGCCGTGCAGCAGGTCCCAGGTCTCGCGGCGGCGCGGCTCGGGCATGCGGCCCACCAGGCGGTCCTCGCCCAGCAGCGCGCCCATCAGCCAGCCGCCGTTGCGCCCGGAGGCGCCGAAGCCGGCGGTCTCGGCCTCGAGGATGGCGACCTTCAGGTGCGGCGCGCGGGTCTTCAGGTAATAGGCCGTCCACAGCCCGGTGTAGCCGGCGCCGACGATGGCCACGTCGACCTCCAGGGCGCCTTCCAGGGCCGGGCGGGCGATGAAGTCGTCGTCCAGTTGGTTCATCCACAGGCTGATATGGCGCCATGCCGACATAGGGGCGACTCCGGGCAGAAGGGTGATGGGGAATGTGCGCAAGCCTAGAAGCGCCGGGGCTTCCTGTCGTGCGCGCGGGTACGCGGGGAAAAGCCGGCTGACGACAATTGTAGGAGCGGATCTCATCCGCGAAACGCGCCGGGGCGTCCGGCTATCGCGGACAAGGTCCGCTTACGGGGGAAGGACGAATGCCGTCGTAGGATGGTGTTGAGCGAAGCGAAACCCATCACCAGGGTCCGATGGGTATCGCAAGCTCAATCTATCCTACGAAGCGCATCTCGGCGTTACGGGTTTTCCATCCGCTTGAGGTATTCCCGCGGCGACAGCCCGGTCTGCTGGCGGAAGCAGCGGTAGAAGGCCGACAGCGAGTTGAAGCCGGCGGAGAAGGCCAGCTCGTCGATGCGCGCCGAGGTGGCCGGGCGCAACTGTTCCAGCAGGTGCTGCAGGCGCTTCTGGTTGACGTACTGGTAGAAGCTCAGGCCCATCACCTGGTTGAGCAGGTAGGAAATCTGGTTGCGCGTGTAGCCGGTGGCGCCGGCCACCTGCGACAGGTCCAGGTCCGGCGCCAGGTACGGCTGGGCCTTGTGGAAGTATTCCTCCAGGTCCGCGGCCAACTGGCTGAGCTGGCGCGGCGACAGGCCCAGGCGGCTGGCCGGCGGGCGGCTGTCGCCGGAGGCGCGTGCGGCGCCCGAGGCGTCTTCGCGGACCAGGGTGGCGTATTCGTTGATGCGCCAGATCAGCCCGTCGCGCACGCTGATGGCTTCGCTGGAGTGGAACACCGCCAGGCGCCCGCTGAGGGTGATGGCGGTGCGGTACTGGATGAAGGCCGTGTCGCCGTCGACGCGGATGCGGTCGATGTGGTCGAGGAACTCGTCCGGGCGGCTGGGCATGGTCTGGGTGACGTACTCGCGCAGGTCCGCCAGGCCCATGCGGCGGTTCTGGAAGTAGTCGTTGTATTCCACCTCGGGGTGGTAGAGCGCCAGTGCCGCGTCCAGGTCGCGGCGCTTCCAGCTGTCGTGGTAGCGCTGCACCACGTCGCGGGTGCTCGGGGTGAGGTGGCTGTCGGCCGGGGTCGGGTGGGTCGCTTGCATGGCGCACAGAATGCCGCAGAGCGGCGCGCTCGGGTAGGGGGGAGGCCCCGCTATCATCCAGGCACTGCATGATGGGCCATGCCCGGCGTCAATGGTGGCCGCCCGGGGCCGTCGCAGAGGGGGGATTCACTCTTTCGGCTGACAGTGCAAATACCTCCTTGGTGCGCTTGGTCGCGACCGGGCCGGCTGAGTAGCGTGTAGCCGCCTAGACACCGTCAGGAGTGCCGAATGACAACAAAAACAAGGCGCGTATCGTTCCAACCGAAACTGCTGGCCGCTGCTGTAGCCCTGGGTTGCGCCACCCAGGCCGGGGCCGTCTCGTTCAACATCGGGGAAATCGAGGGGCAGCTGGATTCGACGCTGTCCGTGGGGGCCAGCTGGGGGCTGCGCGACGCCGATTCGGAATACGTGGGGGCTCGCAACGGCGGAACGGCATCGTCGCAGACCTCCGACGACGGCCGCCTGAACTTCAAGAAGGGCGAGACCTTCTCGAAGATCTTCAAGGGCATCCACGACCTGGAGCTGAAGTACGGCGACACCGGCGTCTTCGTCCGCGGCAAGTACTGGTACGACTTCGAGCTGAAGGACGAGCACCGCGAGCTGTACGACATCAGCGACCAGGGCCGCAGCATGGGCGCGCGCTCCTCCGGCGCCGAACTGCTGGACGCCTTCATCTACCACAAGTACAGCATCGGCGACCTGCCCGGCACCGTGCGCCTGGGCAAGCAGGTGGTGAGCTGGGGCGAGAGCACCTTCATCCAGAACTCCATCAACAGCATCAACCCGGTCGACGTCGCCGCCTTCCGCCGCCCCGGCGCGGAGATCAAGGAAGGCCTGATCCCGGTGAGCATGTTCTACATGTCCCAGGGCCTGACCGACAGCCTCACCGCCGAGGGCTTCTACCAGCTGAAGTGGGAGAAGACGGTGGTGGACAACTGCGGCACCTTCTTCTCCACCACCGACGTGGCGGCCAACGGCTGCAACCGCCTGGTCTTCGCCGGCAGCGACTTCGACACCGACCCGGCCAGCGGCTACCGCTACCTGGCGCGTTCCGGCGACAACACCGCCCGCGACGGCGGCCAGTGGGGCCTGGCCCTGCGCTGGTACGCGGCGGAGCTGAACGACACCGAGTTCGGCGCCTACGTGATGAACTACCACAGCCGCAACCCGGTCTTCAGCACCATCGCCGGACAAGGCCTGGCCACCGCCAACGCCGCCACCGGCGAGGCCAGCGCGCAGTACCTGATCGAGTACCCGGAGGACATCCGCCTCTACGGCCTGAGCTTCCAGACCAACATCGGCGGCACCTCGGTGGCCGGCGAGGTCAGCTACCGGCCGAACATGCCGCTGCAGCTCAACAGCACCGACCTGACCGTGGCCGCGCTCTACCCGACCACCCTGTTCGGCAACCCCATCTATGCCAGCGGCGCCGCCACCCCCACCGCCGGCGAGGTGATCCACGGCTACGTACGCAAGCCGGTGACCCAGGCCCAGGTGACGGTGACGCAGTTCTTCGACCAGGTGCTGGCCGCCGAACGCCTGACCGTGGTCGGCGAGGTGGGCTACAACCACATCAGCGGCATCGACGACAGCGAGCTGCGCTTCGGCCGCGACTCCATCTGGGGCATCGGCGAGCTGCCCAACAACTCCCTGTGCCAGGGCCTGCTGAACACCGCCAACCCCGGCGAGTGCAACAACAAGGGCTTCTACACCAGCAGCAGCTGGGGCTACCGCGTGCGCGGCATCCTCGACTACCCCAACGTCATCGCCGGCATCAACTTCAAGCCGAACCTGGCCTGGTCCCACGACGTGCACGGCTACGGCCCGAACTTCAGCGAGGGCGCCAAGGCGGTCAGCGTCGGCCTGGATGCGGACTACCAGAACACCTATACCGCCAGCATCAGCTATACCGATTTCTTCGGTGGCGATTACAACCCGATCAACGATCGCGACTTCATCGCCGTCAGCTTCGGTGTGAACTTCTGATCGGTCAGTCAAGGACAGGAAAGATGAACAAGATACGAATCCTGCAATGCGGCGCCCTGGCCCTGAGCCTGCTCTCCGGCGCCGTGATGGCGGCGGTGTCCGCGGACGAGGCGGCCAAGCTCGGCACCAGCCTCACGCCCATGGGCGCGCAGAAGGAAGGCAACGCCGACGGCAGCATCCCGGCCTGGACCGGCGGCATCGACAAGAGCGCCGGCAGCGAGGACGCCCGCGGCTTCCTCAGCGACCCCTTCGCCGGCGAGAAGCCGCTGTTCACCATCACCGCGCAGAACGTCGACCAGTACCGGGACAAGCTCACCGACGGCCAGGTGGCGCTGTTCAAGCGCTACCCGGACACCTACCGCATCCCGGTGTACAAGACCCACCGCACCTTCTCGCAGCCGGCGGAGATCTACCAGGCGGTCAAGACCAGCGCGCTGAACGTGCAGCCGATCAACGACGGCAACGGCCTGGCCAACTTCGACAAGAGCCGCTACTACGCCTTCCCGCTGCCGAAGAACGGCGTCGAGGTGCTGTGGAACCACATCACCCGCTATCGCGGCGGCAACCTGGCGCGCACCGTGGTCCAGGTCACCCCGCAGACCAACGGCAGCTACACGCCGATCCGCTTCGAGGAGACCGTGGCCTTCCCGCAGAACATGGGCGATGTGGACCTCGCCAAGGTCAGTAACATCCTGCTGTACTTCAAGCAGTCGGTAACGGCGCCGGCGCGCCTGGCCGGTAACGTGCTGCTGGTGCACGAGACCCTCGACCAGGTCAGGGAGCCGCGCCTGGCGTGGATCTACAACGCCGGCCAACGCCGCGTGCGGCGCGCCCCGCAGGTGGCCTACGACGGCCCCGGCACCGCCGCCGACGGCCTGCGCACCTCGGACAACTTCGACATGTTCTCCGGCGCGCCGGACCGTTACGACTGGAAACTGGTGGGCAAGAAGGAGCTGTACATCCCCTACAACAGCTACAAGCTGGGCCTGCCGACCTACAAGTACGACGACATCGTCAAGGCCGGCCACCTCAACCAGGACCTGACGCGCTACGAGCTGCACCGCGTGTGGGAAGTGGTGGGCACCGTGAAGCCGGGCGAGCGGCACATCTACGCCAAGCGCCACATGTACATCGACGAGGACAGCTGGCAGATCGCCGAAGTCGACCACTACGACGGCCGCGGCCAGCTGTGGCGCGTTTCCGAAGGCCACCAGATGTTCAACTACGTGCACCAGGCCGGCGGCTACGTGCCGGAGGTGATCTACGACGTGATCGCCGGCCGCTACCTGGCCCTGGGCCTGTTCAACGAAGAGAAGAGCGGCTACCGCTTCGGCATCAAGGCCAGCATGGCCGACTACACCCCGGCGGCGCTGCGCAACGAAGGCGTGCGCTGAGCCGGGCCATGGCCGGCGGCGGGGGTTGCCGCCGGCCATGTACCTTCCTGTAATGCCAAAGGGTGATATGTCGCTACATACATCCGGCTGATAGCCCTTCCCTGGGGCCCGACTGCTGACTAGTCTCGAACGTCAGAATCGGTCGGACCCCGCCCATGATCGACGCTGTCGCCACCCTCGCTTCGCTGCCCCGCCTGCCACCGCAGCATCTGCCGCGCGCACGCCTGCGCCAGGCCCTGCTGCACGAGGAGCACCGCCTGCGCCTGCTGCTCGCGCCCCTGGGGCACGGCAAGACCGTGCTGCTGGGCGAGTGCGCGCGCGCCGCCCCGGCGGGCACCCGCATCGCCTGGCTGGCGCTGGGCGGCGAGGCCCTCGACGCCGCGGCCCTGTGCCGGCGCCTGGGCGAGGCCCTGGGCCTGGGGCCGGTCGGCGAGGTCGAAGTGCTCGGCCGCCTGCGCGACTGTAGCAAGCCGCTGTGGATCATGCTCGACGACTACCCCCGCGAACCCGATGCCGCGCTGGACGCCTGCCTCGACCGCCTGCTGGCCCAGGCTTCGCCCTGGGTGTCCTGGTGGCTGGCCAGCCGGCGGCGCCCGGCGTGCAACCTGGCGCGCCTGCTGCTGGAGGGCGAACTGCTGGAGCTGGGCGCGGCGGAACTGGGCTTCGACGCCGCCGAGCTGGAAGCCTTCCTGCTGCGCAACGGCCGCGACTGGCCGGAGGAACTGCGCCTGGCGCTGCTGGAGCAGACCGACGGCTGGTGCGCCGGCATCCGCCTGCGCCTGCTCGGCTGGCCGGCCGAGGCGGGCACGCCTTCGCCCGGGCAACTGGCCGAGGCCGGCCGGCCGCTGCTGCGCGAGTACCTGCAGCGGGAAATCCTCGACGCCCTGCCGGCGCCGCTGGCGGAGGTGCTCTGCGACCTGGCGCGGCTCACCCGCTGCTGCACCTCCCTGGCCGAATACCTCTTCGAGGAGCAACCCGGCGTTCTCGAAGCCCTGCTCGAACGCGGCGTCGGCCTGCAGCGCGAGGAGGGCGCCGGCGCCTGGTACCGCCTGCCGCCGCTGCTGGCCGACGAACTCGCCGACATGGGCCACGGCTCGCCCTGCAGCCTGCACCGCCGGGCCTGCCAGTGGTACAGCCAGCAGGGCGACATCCACGCCGCCTTCGAACACTCGCTGCGCGCCGAGCAGCCCGACGTCGCCGCCAGCCTGCTGCAGCGCCTGACCGAAGAACAACTGCTGCAAGGACACAACGTGGCGCGGGTGCTGCGCTTGCGCGAGGAACTGCCGCAAGAGCTGCTGGCGAGCACGCCGCGCCTGCTGATCCTCAATGCCTGGGCGCTGCTCTTCGGCGGGCGCCTGGACGAAGTCGAGGCGCAGCTGGCGGCCTTCTCGCGCTTCCTGCCGCTGCCCGGCGAGGCGCGCCAGCGGGCGCTGGTGGCACAGTGGCTGGGCCTGGCCGGCATGCTCGCCCACGCCCGTGGCCGCCGCGAGGCCGCGCCGCTGCTGCAGGCCGCCCTGGACGACCTGCCGGGCGAAGCCTGGGCGCAGCGCCTGATCAGCCTGTCCGCGCTCAGCCAGCTGGCGCTGATCGACGGCCGCCTGGACGAGGCCCGGCTGCTCAACCGCGACGCCCTGAAGCTGGCCCGCGCCCGCGGCAGTGCCATCTTCGAGGCCTACCTGGAGATCGACCACGCCTATCTGCTGGCCCAGCGCGGCGAGCTGCCGCGCGCCGAAGCCCTGCTGCGGCGCATGCTCGACACCCTGGCCGAACGGCACCAGAGCGGCTGCCCGGTGGCCTGCCGCGCGCAGTTGCGCCTGGGCTGGGCGTGCTACCACCAGGGCCGCCCGGCCGAGGCGCGCCAGCTGATGCAGGACGGCCTGCGCGGCGCGCAGCGCAACCTCGACCCCTGCGCCCTGTACGGCTACATCGGCCTGGCGATGCTGGATGCGCGCCAGGGCCAGTTCGACGTGGCGTTCAACCGCCTGCTCGAAGCCGAGCGGCAGATGCAGCTGCAGCACATCCCCGAGGCGGTCTACCGCGGCCCGCTGCTACTGGCCGGCGGCACCCTTGGCCTGCGCCAGGGGCGGACCGCCCAGGCCCGGGAAATCTTCACCCGGGTGCTGAGCCGCTACCGCGAGGAAGGCCGCAGCGCGCCGGCCTCGGCGGTCGACCTGCTGCTGCGGGTGGAATGCCAGCTGGCCATGGCGGATATCCAGGACGGCCAGGCGCAACGGGCGCTGGAGCGCTTGTCGAACCTGCTGGCGGAAATGCAGCGGCAGGGGCGCATGGCCCTGGTCTGCGAGGTCCTGCTGGGGCTGGCGCTGGCCCATGCCGCCGCCGGCGCCGACGAACAGGCCCGCGACTGCTGGCAGGAAGGCCTGGAACTGGCCCGCCGCCACGGCCTGGAAGCGATACTGGAAGACGCCCGCCAGCGCCTGCCGGAACGCTTGGCCGAACAGGCCGGCGAACGCCCGGCGCCGCTGCTCAGCCTGCGCGAACTGTCGGTGCTGGAACTGATCGCCCGCGGCTGCTCCAACCTGGAGATCGGCGAGCGGCTGTTCATCTCCCTGCACACCGTGAAAACCCACGCCCGGCGCATCAACGGCAAGCTCGGCGTCGAACGCCGCACCCAGGCCGTGGCCCGGGCCAAGGAGCTGGGGCTGCTCAAAGCCTGATGCCCTGGAGGCTCTTGCCGGCTGAGCCGAGGTGCTTTTCGTAGGATGGGGTGAGCTTGCGGTTGCTCTGATGGGTATCGCTTCGCTCAACGCCATCCTACGGGGCGTCGTGTATGCCGGAGGGTAGGGGGGTGGGCTCAGGCGTGTTTTCGTAGGATGGGTGGAGCGAAGCGATACCCATCGCGCTGGTACGCCCAAATGTCGTAGGGCGAATAACGCGAAGCGTTATCCGCCGTTATCTCGGGCTAGAGGTCGAGCGAGCCCGGCAGACCGTGGCTCAACGCCTGCCTGCCGAAAACCTTGTTGGCGAGGAGCGCGGCGTTGATGGCCTCGGCCACGGTGGCCAGTTCGATTTCTTCCGGGGCGATGCGCATGATGCTGCTGCTGGAAAGGAACTTGAGTATGTCGGCCAGGTGCCAGATGAGCGTCGAGCCGCCATGGGCCGGGACCGGGAAAGTGCCCTGGTACTTGTTCCTGAGCTTGAGCATGTATTGCCGGGAAACGCTGAGCTTGCTGGCGACATCGCTCAGGCCCACGTAATCGGGGGAGACCTCCACCAGCGAGGCGCCCGGGATGGCCCGCTGCACATCCTTGATGGCGGAAACGATGGCGACTTCTGCGCTGCTCGCTTCACGGATGAAGTCCAGGCCGAGCAGGCCTGGGATGCCCGTGCCCACGAGCGCGTCGGTGCAGCCTTGGGCCCCCAGGCGCTCGACGATCTCGTCGAACTGCTCGTCGGTCTGTGCGTCGATCTTGAACTTGAGGGTGAATTCGAAATCCATCGCTTCAGGTCTCGGAAGAATCTGTTGCCGATTCGGCCTCTTTCGCTGTTTCCGTCATCCCGCCGCTGCAGTTGTCCACCACCCGGCGGATCTGCCTGGCATGGTTGCCGGGGTTTTGGGGCGTGCTCCAGATGCTCGTCGTGCAATGAATGCCGCAGCGGCAATCGTTGGAGTTGAAGGGGCAGCGCAACTTGCCCCGGGCATGGCCGCCGCCCTCGATGATCGTCCAGCCTGCGCTTTCCGCATATTGCAGCGCCTTTTCCACTTCCTTGTCGGGATGCTTCTTGCGAGGCATTGACTTCTCCAGCCTAGGAAAGAACATGTGGGTTGTCAACTGACAACCTTTTCGGGCGCTCGTTTTCTCAATGCAACGCCTTCTTCTGCACCGCGATCGCCTCGATGCGCTGGCCCAGGCGCAGTTGCTCGGCCGGGTCGTCGCTGAGCAGCAGGGCGCGCTCCAGGTCGTAGCGTTCGGCCTGGGGGCATTCCAGCTGGTGGTAGAGGTCGGCGCGGGCCAGGTGGTCGGCGGCGCTGGCGGCGCCCAGTTCCAGTACGCGCTGGGCGTCCTTCAGGGCCGCCAGGTGGTCGCCGGCGGCCTGGTGCAGCTGGCGCAGGTTGCGCGACAGGCGCTGGAGCATCTCGCGCGGCTCGGCGCTGCGCAGGAAGGCGGCGCTCAGTTCCACGTTCGGGCCCAGGTGGCGGGCCAGCAGGTCGCGGCAGTCGCGGGGGTAGAGGCGGCGGCCGGTGGCGGGGTCGAGCAGGTGATCGGCGCCGGGCACGCGCAGCAGGAAGCGCGCGGGGAAGTTCACCCCCTGCAGGGCGATGCCCTGGCGGCGCGACAGCTCCAGGGCGATCAGCGCCAGCGACAACGGTTGCCCGCGGCGGCGCTGCAGCACCTGGGGCAGCAGGGCGGCGCGGGCCGGCAGGGGCACGTCGTCGTCCTCGGCGAAGCCCAGCTCGTTCAGCCGGCGCAGCAACAGCTGGGCCCGTTCGATGTCGCCGGCGGCCACGGGCAGCGTCGCCTGCAGTTGCCGCTGCAGGTCGTCGAGCACGCGCAGGGCCTGCTCGGGCGGCAGGTGCGGCTCGTGCTCGGCGGCTATCCACAGGGCCGCCTCGAACAGCGCTGGTGGCTCCTGGGCTAGGCAGGCGAGGCAGGCTTGGCGCGGGTCCATGGCGTTCTCCGGCTGATACTGCGTTTTACCCGCAGCGCCGGGGCGCCGTCCAGAGCCGCCGCGGCTGGTCGTCGGCGCCGCCGCTGGCCCGCGGCGCCTCTGCCTATACTGAAGGGGCCGGCCGCGGCAGGCGCCGCCGGCCGACCCTCATGCGCCAGCAAGGGAGCGCCGCCATGTTCGACATGATGGAAGCCACCCGGCTAGAGAAACTGCACCTCGCCTACGACCCGGCCACCGGGCTGCGGGCCGTCATCGCCATCCACAGCACCCGCCTGGGCCCGGCCCTGGGCGGCTGCCGCTACCTGCCTTATCCCAACGACGAGGCGGCCCTGCGCGACGCCGCGCGCCTGGCCCAGGGCATGAGCTACAAGGCCGCCCTGGCCGGCCTGCGCCAGGGCGGCGGCAAGGCGGTGATCCTGCGCGCGCCCCATGTGGACAACCGCGGCGCGCTGTTCGAGGCCTTCGGCCGCTTCATCGAAAGCCTCGGCGGGGCCTACGTCACCGCGGTGGACAGCGGCACCTCCAGCGCCGACATGGACTGCATCGCCCAGCACACCGACCACGTCACCAGCACCACCCGCGGCGGCGATCCCTCGCCGCACACGGCATTGGGCGTGTTCGCCGGCATCCGCGCCAGCGCCCAGGCGCGCCTGGGCAGCGACGACCTGGAAGACCTGCGCATCGCCGTGCAGGGGCTGGGCCACGTGGGCTACGCCCTGTGCGAACACCTGCACGCCGCCGGCGCGGAGCTGCTGGTCAGCGACCTGGACCCGGGCAAGGTGCAACTGGCCGTCGACCAGTTTGGCGCCCAGCCCATCGCCAACGAGGCGCTGCTGACCACGCCCTGCGACATCCTCGCACCCTGCGGCCTGGGCGGGGTGCTCAGCTCGCCGGTGGTGGCGCAGTTGCGTTGCGCGGTGGTGGCCGGCGCGGCGAACAACCAGCTGGCGCACCCGGACGTGGCCGACGAGCTGGAAGCCCGCGGCATCCTCTATGCGCCGGACTACGTGATCAATTCCGGCGGGCTGATCTACGTCGCCCTGCAGCACCAGGGCCAGGAGCTGCCGGCGATCACCGCGCACCTGGCGCAGATCGGCAACCGCCTCACCGAGGTGTTCGCCCACGCCCAGGCCGACCACCGCTCGCCGGCGCGGGTGGCGGACATGCTTGCAGAGCGGATTCTCTACGGACATGGGGGATGACAGGCTGCAGCGGGGGCTATTGGGTCGCGAATGGAGTTTCCCTGGGACGCTGCTGCATGAGGGAAGCGCCTTTCCCTCTCCCTAACCCTCTCCCTGAAGGGAGAGGGGACCGTTGGGCAGATGTTGATGTTTCGGCGTTAGCCGGCTAGCACAGAAATTACCGGCTGAAACCATTCCTCCTCTCGGCACGGACAAGCCCCCTCTCCCTTCAGGGAGAGGGCTGGGGAGAGGGTGCGGAGTCACCCCGAAACACCATAGCTGCCGGAAGGCGCCATTCCTCTGTAGGAGCGCACCTTGCGCGCGATTTCGCGAGCAGGGCGCGCTCCTACAGGTAGCCGGGAAGCACGGGACCTGTCCCGCAGAGCCCCCGCCGCTCATTCCCCTTCCGCGAACAACTCGCCAAGGGCGTCGGGCTGGTTCTTGAAGGCGCGGGCGAAGGTGTCGCGGTGGCGGGCCATGAAGATGCCCACTTCCTCCACCTGCTCCTCGTTCAGCGAGGGCACCGCCTTGTGCAGGACGGCGGCGAGGTTCTCCGCCAGTTCGAGCATCTTGTCGTGCCGGTCGGCTTCTGCCTTATCCATGAACAGGCGCTCCGGATCGCGGCTGCTGCGGTACACCACTTCGACGGCCATTCATCACCTCGTATGCCTTCTTGCTGTCTGGGGGAGTAAATACTGTTTATTTATACAGTTAAGCATAAGGCAATCGCCCGGCCCCTGGGAAGAGGGAAATCGCAGAAGGCCAGTATGGCCGGCGAACCGCTTCGGGGCACGCGGGGCCATGGCAGGGCATGCGACAAGTTGGCGCGGGGCTGGTGGATGGCGCGCGGCGGCGGCGCCCGGCAGACTGGCCGGGCACGCGGGGGAAGGCTCAGGAGGCGATGCGCAGGGCGCGGCCGGCGGTCATGTCCGCCAGCAGGCGCGGGGCGCTGTCGCCCTGCTCGATGGCGATGCCGAAGCGGATGCTCTGGATCAGGCGTTGCAGCTGTTCGGCGTCCTGCAGCTGGGCGTTGCGGATGAGCCGCTTGGCCGCCACGCCGGCTTCGGTGGAAAGCGTCAGCACGATGCTGCCGTCCGGCCGTTCGAGGCTGAAATTGACCCGGAACTGGGCCTGGAATGCATCGGTGAGTACCTGGAAGGGGCTTTCCATCTTCGATCCTGCCTGCGTGGTGGCGTGACCCTTCATGGACTGGAAGGCGTCAGCAAAGTTCGCATTCATATTGCCGCAGCCTCGGCAGGCTATTGCTGCCCAGGGTCAATGGCGTGTGTCTTGCACGTACCAAGCCAACAATCGCTTTATCGAACCGGGAGTCGACGGATGAAACTGCAATGGGCCGAACGCATGCGCCAACAGATGCACGGAATGGCCGAGTCGCTGGGCAACCTGCTGGTGGAAGGGTTCCACTACCTGGCGCTGTTCGCCATCGGCGGCACCGTGTTCTGGTCGGCGGCGGTGGCCTTCGTCGAGATGTTCGAGAAGGGCCACGCGAGCATCGACGACATCCTGCTGCTGTTCATCTACCTCGAACTGGGCGCCATGGTCGGCATCTACTTCAAGACCAACCACATGCCGGTGCGCTTCCTGATCTACGTGGCGATGACCGCGCTGACGCGCCTGATGATCGCCGACATCCAGCACAACCACGTGCCCGACGACGGCATCATCCTGGTCTCGGTGGCCCTGTTGCTGCTGGCCCTGGCCATCCTGGTGGTGCGCTATGCCTCCTCGCGCTTCCCCTCGGCGCCATCGGGCAAGGGCGAGCAGGCGCTGCTGCAGGACGACGAGCGCTGACGGCGGTTCGCGACGCAATGGCCCCCTTGGCGGCCGCGATGCACTAACATCGGAATAATTCGCGCCGCCGAGGGAAAACCCGCACGATGAAGGGCTGGAAGCTGTTCGCACCCCTGCTGCTCCTGGTAATCATCTCCATCACCCTGTACCTGCGTCTGCACACCCAACCCTTGCTGCTGCAAGGCGAGGCGGACGCCACCGAAGTCATAGTCGCCTCCAAGGCCAAGGGCCGCGTCGAGACGCTGCACGTGCGGCGTGGCGACGACGTGCAGAAGGGCCAGCTGTTGATAAGCCTGAGCAGCCCGGAGCTGCAGGCCCAGCTGGACTCCCTGCGCGCCGGGCGCAGCCAGGCCCAGGCGCAGCTTGACGAATCCCTGCACGGCACCCGCGAGGAAACCCTGCGCGCCCTCCAGGCCAGCCTGCAGCAGGCCCAGGCCGAGCTGCGCAACGCCGAGCTGGACTTCCAGCGCAACGAGGAACTGGCCGGCCGCGGCTTCGTCTCCCAGGCCCAGCTCGACACCACCCGGCGCGCCCGCGACGTGGCGCGCAACCAGGTGGCCGAGGCCCAGGCCAACCTCGACCAGGGCCAGCGCGGCGACCGCGAGGAAGTGCGCCAGGCGCTGCAGGCCGCGGTGCGCCGCGCCGACGCGCAGATCGCCGAACTGCAGGCGCAGACCGACGACCTGGCCGTGCTCGCCCCGGTGGACGGCGAGGTCGGGCCGATCCCGGCGGAGGAGGGCGAGCTGATCAACGCCTACAGCCCGCTGCTGACCCTGGTGCGGCTGTCCGACAGCTACCTGGTGTTCAACCTGCGCGAGGACATCCTTGCCGAGGTGCGCAAGGGCGACAAGGTGAAGCTGCGCATCCCGGCGCTGGGAGACGCCGAGGTGGAGGCCGAGGTGCGCTACATCGCCCCGCTGGGCGACTTCGCCACCAAGCGCGCCACCCGCGCCACCGGCGACTTCGACCTGAAGACCTTCGAGGTCCGCCTGTACCCGCTGCAAGCGGTGCCGGGCCTGCGTCCGGGGATGAGCGCGCTGTGGCAATGGCAGCAATAAGGCGCAACCTGCTGCGCTTCGCCCAGGCGTTCAACACCGAGACGCGCATCGCCGTGCGCAGCTGGACCATCCACTGGCTCGGCTGGCTGTGGCCGCTGCTGCTGTTCACCCTGATCAGCGGCATCTACCAGGCCGGCACCCTGCTGGACATGCCGGTGGCCGTGGTCGACGCCGACCACAGCCACCTGTCGCGGCGCGTGGTGCGCGAGCTGGACGCCGGTTCCCACGCCCAGGTCGAGGTGCTCGGCGGCGGCCTGCAGGAAGGCTTGCGGCGCCTGCGCGCGGCCGACGACTATGCGCTGCTGTACATCCCCCGCGACTTCGAGGCCGACGCCCTGGCCGGGCGCCAGCCGCGCGCGGTGCTCTACTACAACTCGCTGTTCTATTCCGCCGGCTTCTATTCCACCCAGGACTTCAGCGGCCTGGTCGCCGGCGTCAACCAGGACCTGCGCCCCTACCTGGCCGCCAGCGCGGGCGCCCCGCTGCCGAAGCTGGCGAGCATCAGCGTGGCCTACGAGAGCCTGTTCAACGCCAGCGGCAACTACATCTACTACCAGCAGTTCGCTGCCATCGTGCACCTGCTGCAGCTGTTCGTGATAGTCGCCACCGTCCACGTGCTGGCCCGCGAGGCCCCGGAGCTGCGCGCCTCCTCGCCGCACATCCTGCGCGCCTCCTCGCCGCACATCCTGCGCGCCCGGGCGCTGGGCGTGCGCCTGCTGGGCAAGCTGGCGCCCTACACCCTGCTGTTCAGCGCGCTGCTGATGCTGGAGCTGTTCCTGCTGGTGACGCTCAACGGCGCGAAGATCAACGGCAGCCCGCTGTGGATGCTGGCGATCACCGTGTGCTACGTGATGGCCGCGCAGAGCGTCGGCCTGGTGCTGTTCATCTTCACCGCCAACCGCTTCAGCGCCTACTCGCTGATCGGCCTGCTGATCGGCGTGGCGCAGACCTATTCCGGGGTGCTGCTGCCGGACCTGGCGATGCCCGAGATCGCCCGCTTCATCAGCCTGGCCGAGCCGCTGACGCACACCCTGCACGGCCTGTTCGACCAGTTCCTGCGCCAGGCCCCGCCGGAATCCGGGCTGTACGCCTGCTGCCGGCTGCTGGTCTACCCGCTGCTGGCCTACATGATCGCCAAGCTGCGCCTGCGCCGGCGCCTCGACCTGAGCCCGGCCTGAGGAGGCGCCATGGAGAACTTCTGGAGCGTCCTCAGGCTGACCCTGAAGAACATGCTGGGCAAGCCGCTGTGGCTGCTGACCGTGCTGTCGGTGGCGCTGACCACCTTGCCCTACGCCCACCGCACCATGGACGACCTGCCGGTGGCGGTGATCGACATGGACCACAGCGCCGCCTCCCGCGAGCTGATCCGCCTGCTCGACGCCGCGCCCAAGATCGCCGTGCGCAGCTACAGCGAGCTGCCCACGGCGCAGCACGACCTGGCCTGGCGCCGGCTGTTCGGCATCGTCATCCTCCCGGTGGACTTCGAAAAGCGCGTGCTGCGCGGCGAGGCGGTGAGCGTGCCGATCTTCGGCGACGCCACCAACCGCATGGCCAACGGGCAGATCCAGCAGGACATCAGCGCCACCTACAACGAGCTGACGCTGCGCTACAACGCCCACCTGCTGCTGCACAACGGCTTCAGCGCGAGCCAGGCCGAGGTGCTGCTGAGCCCGGTGGTGGGCCAACTGACCGACCTGTTCAACCCCGGCACCAGCTTCGCCGCCATCGTCCTGCCGGGGCTGGTGACGCTGATCCTGCAGCACAGCCTGCTGCTGTCCTGCACCCGGGTGAACCTCAACCTGCGCGGCGGCACCCCGCGCTCGCTGCGCCAGCCGCCGTCCACGCGCTTCGGCCGCTACGCCGCGCAGCTGCTGATCTGGACGGTGCTGGCCATGCTCTTCTACGTGATCTGGCCGTGGATCATGGGCTACCGGCAGACCGCCTCGTTCTTCATGCTCATGGGCCTGGTGCTGCCCTTCCTGCTGGCGGTGATCGCCCTGAGCGAATTCCTCGCCGAGCTGTTGCCCTCGGAAGAGGCGGTGTACCTGACCATGACCTTCATCACCCTGCCGCTGTTCTACATGGCCGGCTTCACCTGGCCGCCCCAGGCCATGCCGCAGTGGGTGCAGTGGCTGGCCAACGGCATCCCCTCCACCTGGGCGATCCGCGCGGTGGTGGAGATGAACCAGATGAACCTGCCGCTCTCGGCGGTTTCCGACCGCATCCTGGTGCTGCTGGGCATGGCCGCCGCCTACGGCCTGCTGGGCACGCTGATCTACCAGTTCCGCAACTGGCGCTGGGACCAGCTCAAGGGTTGGTGAGCCCCGAAGCGCTCTTGCTTGCTCCTACGAGAAGCCGTGCCTGCCCGCGGGAGCGGATCTCGCTGTGGCCATGGCGATGGGTATCGCTTCGCTCGACCCATCCTACGGGGCTCCGATCCTTACCGTGAAGCCGGGCATGGGCTTGGGTGTATCGGCGGATAACCGCGAACGGTTATTCGCCCTACGCCATGGCTGGGTGTTGCGTAGGGCGCATAACGCCTACGGCGTTATCCGCCGTTTGACCTTGGCCCCCGGCAGCTGCGGATTCGAACCCGGAGCTCAGGCATCGCGCCCCTTGCGCCGGTTCTTGTAGCTGCCGCGAATATTCATCGCCGCCAGGCACAGTTGCAGCAGCACCAGGGCGTAGGCCTTGGCCGGCAGGCCCCAGGCTATCCACAGGGCGTTGCTGGCCAGGAAGGTCCAGAAGCCGAGCTTGCGCCGCCGGCGCTCGCGGGAGCCGACCAGCCAGGCGGCCAGTACCGTGACCAGCATCGCCGGCCATTGCAGCAGGTCGAGGAGTTCGTGCATGGGGCGGTTTCCCGCGGCTGTCGTCCTGACTTCAGACCAACCCGGGCGCCGCGAAGTGCGGTCGGACTGCGTAGCCGTCGAGCAGCGCCTGCACCTTGTCGGCGTCCAGCTCGCCGTTGAAGGGCACGCCCAGGGCCTGGCGGTGGATGCCGGTGGCGGCCAGCCAGAGGGTGTCGATGCGCGCGGCCAGGGCGCCGGGCACGTCGGTCACCAGGGAGTCGCCGACGAACAGGATGTTCTGCGCCCCGCGCGCCTGCAGCTGCCGTTCGGCGATGCGGAAGGCCGCCGGGTCCGGCTTGCCGAACCAGCGCACCTGGCCGCCTTCCTCGGCGAAGGCTTCGGCCAGGCGGCCGGCGCCGAACACCGTGCGCCCGGCGGAGACCACCACGCGGTCCGGGTTGGCGCAGAGGAAGGGCAGGTCCAGCGCGTGGCGCAGCGGTTCGAAACGCGCCTCCAGCTCGTCCTGGGGGAAGCTGCCGACGCCGAGGATCAGCGTGGCCTTGTGGATATCCGTGCCGAAGCGCTCGCGGATGTGCGCCGGCCAGGTGCCCAGGGCGTCGGCCACGCCGGCGATGCAGATGCCGCCGCGCTGCAGCTGGGTGTCGTGCTCGATGGCGTCGATGGTCAACTGCCCGGAGGTGGTGATGCCCGCGTACAGCTCCCGCGGCACGCCCAGGCTTTCCAGGGTGTCGGCCATTTCCACGACGCTGCGCGAGGCGTTGCTGAGGAACCACACCGGGCGGCCCTCGGCGGCGCGGCGGCGGAGCCAGGCGAGGGCGCCGGGGAACACCTCGGCGCCGTCGATCAGCACGCCCCAGAGGTCGAGGAGGAAGCCGTCGTAGCCGGCGCAGAAGTCATCCAGGCCGGCGTGATCGATGAGGCGGGTGTGGGTGACGGCGCTGAAGCGTGGGGAGGTCATGGCAAGCCTGTCGCGGGGAAAAGCTCCAGCCTAGCGCACCGCGGGCAGGCGGGTGAATGCTTTCAGCTGGCCGGGCGGGCCTGGGCGACGCTCTCCGGCGCCGGGGCCACCGGCACCTCCACCAGACCGCGCAGGTGGCACAGGCTGAACGGGCTGGGGCTGCAGCGCCCCTCGGCCATGGCCCGGCGGATGGCGTCGACGTCGGCGTTCTGCACGTAGTGGATGGCGTCGGCCATGTCGTCGGCGCTGCCGAAGCCGCCCTCGCGCATTTCCTTGAGCGCGTCTTCCTTGCTCCAGCCCTGGACCACCGTGCGGTACATGGCGGAGAACAGCCCGGTGCGGTCGCTGCCGTGCTTGCAGTGCATCAGCACCGGGCCCTGTTGCTGGGCGGCCTGCAGCAGGTTGAGCACGCGGATGACGTCGGCGTCGTCGACGCGGTCGGCGTGGGTCGGGAAGCTGAGGATCTGCAGCGGTGCGGCGCCGGTCCAGGCCTTGTCGTCGTCCTTGATGAAGCTCAGCACCGTGTGTACGCCGAGCTGCTGCAGCAGCGGCAGGTCCTGGCCGTCGGGCAGGGCGCTGCGGTAGAGGCTGGGCGACATGCGGTAGAGGTTGAACGACTTGTCCACCGGCTGCGCCCAGTCGGCGGGGCGCTCGTCGGCATGGGCCGCTGCGGTGACCAGGGCGAGGGCGAGCAGACAATGGCGCAGGACGGAAAAGGGCAGGGCTGGGCGCATGGGGGCCTCCTGGCTGGCGGAGCGCAGACAGTAGGCGGCGGGCGATAAAGCCCGGATGAAAAGATTGTGAAAAAAGCGTGAAGACGCCCCGCGGCGATCAGCGGGGCAGGAAGCGCGCCTGCACCGGCGGGCGGAAGAACCACCAGGCGGCCAGCGGGTAGACCAGGTAATTCACCAGGTACAGCAGCAGCGCGGCGTGGCTCGGCGGGTTGCGCCAGGCGGCCAGGGCCACCAGCGCCAGGTACAGCAGGGCCAGGCCGGCGGCGTAGAAGCCGAGCAGGCGCCAGCGCTCGCCGACGCTGGGCAGGCGCCCCACGCGGCGGGCGAAGAAGAACGCCATGCCGGCGCCGATGGCCAGCGCCACCAGCAGGTTCACCGGCACCAGGCCGTAGCGCAGCAGGGTGCGCAGCAGCACGTTGAGGACCATGGCGATGAGGATGCCGGTCAGGGCGTAGTAGCGGGTGCGGATGGGCATGGCTAGAGGCTCCCGTCCAGGCCGAAGCGTTTCTTCAGGGCCTTGTCCAGCAGGCCGGTGGGCAGCCAGCGCGCCAGCAGCGGCAGGGCGCGGCTGCCGTGGCCGACGCGCAGCAGGCGCGGGCGTGGCTGGCGCTGCACCGCGGCGAGCAGTTGCCGGGCCAGTTCGGCGGCCGGGGTGGGTTTGTCCTGGGAGGCGCCGGCGCGGGCGCGGATGAACTCGCGCAGCGGCCACCAGGGCGAGCGGTCGTCCACCAGTTCCTGCCAGGTGCGCCCGGCGTTGGCGCCGAAGCTGGAGGCGATGGCGCCGGGCTGCACTTCCAGCACCCCGATGCCGAAGGGCGCCAGCTCCAGGCGCAGCGCCTCGTTGAGCGCGTGCAGCGCGGCCTTGGAGGCGCAGTAGGCGCCGGCGAAGGGGGTGACCAGCACGCCGGAGACGCTGCCGATGTTCACCACCAGCCCACGGCGTTCGCGCAGCAGCCCGAAGCAGGCGCGGGTCAGCTCGACCACGGCGAAGACGTTGGTCTCGAACTGCCGGCGCAGGGCTTCGGCGCCGCCGTCCAGCAGCGGGCCCATGGCGCCGTAGCCGGCGTTGTTGACCAGCACGTCCAGGCCGCCGGCCTCGCGCTGCAGCTGCTCGGCCAGGCGGGCGATGGCGGCGCCGTCGTCCACGTCCAGTCGCACGCCGCGGAAACCGGCCTGGCCCAGGGCGGCCACGTCTTCGTCGCGCCGGGCGCTGGCCCAGACGCTGTAGCCGGCGCCCTGGAAGGCCTCGGCCAGGGCGCGGCCGATGCCGCTGGAGCAGCCGGTGATGAGGGCGACGGGTTGGGGCATGGCGGCTTTCCTTGGCGTGGGCGCGTGGGTGTTCGGCGCCTACCCTAGCCGATTGCGCCGCGCGGGTGAACTCAGTCGCCGAAGCGCCCTTCGATGCGCTCGGCGCGGAACTCCAGGGTGCTGGCGCGGTAGCCCGGGCGCAGCGCCGGCAGCGGCAGGCAGTCGCTCCAGGCATCGCCGCCGAGCAGCGCGCCTGGGCCGCGGTAGCGCGGCGCTTCGTAGAGGTTCTCGGCGAGGTCGGTAGTGTCGCCGGGGCGGTAGGCGGCGACCTTCCAGCGCAGTTCCAGCAGCGGCGCGTCGCTGCCGTTCTTCAGGTCGACGCGCAGCGGGCGGTCGGCCGGGCACAGCGTCGGCGCATAGCGGATGCGCAGTTCCAGGCGCTCCAGGCGGCGCTGGTCGAGGCTGTCCTGCCAGATCGCCAGGGCCACCACCAGGCCCAGGCCGACCAGGGCCGCGGCCGAGATCGGCAGGGCGCGGGCGGGGTAGCGCAGCAGGAGGATGATCCAGGTGACGATGAGGAGGATGCCGAAGAACATGGATGCGTCCGGGATGGGCCTGGGGCAGCAGCCTAGCAAATCCGTCGCTTCTGGAACGACTTCGACGGATGGCCACGACCTGGGTCAAGATTGTGCGCGAATCTGGTGCGTCGGACGCTGCGCTGCATTTGCGGAATCCGCATAATGCACATTTGAGCAGGCACGCGGCGGCATATTTCCCTCGGGAAGTGTGCATTCTGAACATTCATCGATGTTCGTCATGCTCAAAGGTTTCCGCGTTGTTACCCGTCGGCTTTTCCGGCCCGCTCCTTGCTCCAGGCCGACAGACATCCAACCCACCTCGCGGAGACATCCATGAGTTCCCCCAGTGAATTCCCCCTGAGCGCCACGCCCAGGGAAGGGCGCAAAGGGCTGCTGCCCATCGCCATGGTCCTGTTCAGCTTCACCTTCTTCACCGGCACCATGTTCGCCGGCGGCAAGATCGGCATGGCCTTCGACTTCGTCGACATGCTCTGGATCGCCGTCGTCGGCAACACGCTGCTGGCCGTCTACGCCGCCACCCTGGGCCTGATCGCCTCGCGCAGCGGGCTGAACACCGTGCTCATGGGGCGCTTCTGCTTCGGCGAGCGCGGCAGCAAGCTGTCGGATTTCCTCCTCGGTTTCGCCGAGCTGGGCTGGTACGCCTGGGGCACCGCCACCGTGGCCATCGTGCTGGTGAAGATGCTGGCCCTGCCGGGCTGGCTGACCATCCCGCTGATGGTGCTGTTCGGCCTGGGCTTCAGCATCACCGCGATCATCGGCTTCAAGGGCCTGGACCTGCTGTCGCGGGTGTCGGTGCCGCTGATGTTCGTGCTGCTGGTGGCCTCCATGGTCATCGCCACCCGCCAGGCCGGCGGCTGGGCCGGGCTGCTGGCGGTGCAGCCGAGCACCGGCATGACCTTCTCGGCCGCCGTGACCATGGTCTTCGGCACCTTCGCCAGCGGCGCCACCCAGGCCACCAACTGGACGCGCATGGCGCGCAGCGGGCGCATCGCCGTGGCCGCCAGCGTCATCAGCTTCCTCGTCGGCAACGGCCTGATGATCGTCGCCGGCGCCTGGTGCGCCATCGTCTACCAGAACGCCGACATCGTCGAAGTCATGGTCCTGCAGGGCCTGTCGTTCGCCGCGGTGATCATGCTCTGCCTGAACCTCTGGACCATCCAGGGCCCGACCATCTACAACGTCTCCGCCGCGGCCTGCCACCTGGTGCGCAGCGAGCGCCGGCGCAGCATGACGCTGCTCGCCGCGGGAGTGGGCATCGTCCTGGCCATCGGCGGCATGTACGAGTGGCTGATTCCCTTCCTGGTGCTGCTGGGCTCGATCATTCCGCCGCTGGGCGGGGTGATCATGGCCGACTTCTGGCACCGCCACCGCGGCAACTACCCGGCGCTGGTCGGCCCGCACATCCCGGCGTTCAACGTCGCCGGGCTGCTGTCCTATGCCGTGGGCGCGGCGCTGGCCTACGCTTCGCCGTGGATAGCGCCGCTGGTGGGCATCGGCGCCTCGGCGGCCTGCTACGTGGTGCTTGGCGAGATCGCCCGCGCCCGCGCCGGCGTGGCCGAGCCGCGCGCCTGAACCCATTCATGGCGCTGCGCATTCGGCATCCGCGCAGCGCCCAGCCTGAGGAGCCAACCCAATGAAGATCGTCAACGCCAAGCTGCGCAAGCAAACCGGCCTGTTCACCATCCGCTGCGCGGGCGAGACCATCGCCGAGGTGCTGCCCCAGGCGGCCAGCGTCGCCGCCACCGGCGATGACCTCGACGCCGCCGGGCAACTGGTGATCGCGCCGCTGGTGGAGCCGCATATCCACCTCGACGCCACCCTCACCGCCGGCGAGCCGCAATGGAACATGAGCGGCACCCTGTTCGAGGGCATCGAGCGCTGGGCGCAGCGCAAGGAAACCATCACGCACGAAGACACCAAGGCCCGCGCCCACACCACCATCCGCATGCTGGCCGCCCACGGTATCCAGCACGTGCGCACCCACGTGGACGTCACCGATCCCACGCTGGCCGCGCTCAAGGCCATGCTGGAGGTGAAGGAGGAGGCGAAGCACCTGGTGGACCTGCAGATCGTCGCCTTCCCGCAGGAGGGCATCGAGTCCTACGAGGGCGGCCGCGGGCTGATGGAAGAGGCGATCCGCCTGGGCGCGGACGTGGTCGGCGGCATCCCGCATTTCGAGAACACCCGCGAACAGGGCGTCAGTTCCATCAAGTTCCTCATGGACCTGGCCGAGCGCACTGGCTGCCTGGTGGACGTGCACTGCGACGAGACCGACGATCCCAATTCGCGCTTCCTCGAAGTGCTGGCCGAAGAGGCGCGGGTGCGTGGCATGGGGGCGCGCGTCACTGCCAGCCATACCACGGCCATGGGTTCCTACGACAACGCCTATTGCTCGAAGCTGTTCCGCCTGCTCAAGCGTTCGGGCATCAGCTTCGTCTCCTGCCCGACCGAGAGCATTCACCTGCAGGGGCGCTTCGACAGCTTCCCGAAACGCCGCGGCGTGACCCGCGTGGCGGAGATCGACCGCGCCGGGATGAACGTGTGCTTCGGCCAGGATTCGATCAAGGACCCGTGGTACCCGCTGGGCAACGGCAACATCCTGCGCGTGCTCGATGCCGGCCTGCACATCTGCCACATGATGGGCTTCGAGGACCTGCAGCGCAGCCTAGACCTGGTCACCGACAACAGCGCCCGCGCGCTGAACCTGGGCGAGCGTTACGGCATCGCCGCCGGCCGCCCGGCCAACCTGCTGGTGCTGGGCGTGGACAGCGACTACGAGGCGGTGCGCCAGCAGACCAAGGCGCTGTATTCCATCCGCCACGGCCGCGTACTGATGCGCCGCGCGCCGGAGAGCGTGGAACTGCTCGAAGGCTGATACCTGTAGGCGCGGGCCCTGCCCGCGATTCGCGCGCAGGGCGCGCTCCTACAGGGGAATGGCGCGGGTGGGGCGGCGTAGGAGCGGATCTTATCCGCGATCCGCGCCGATACGCCCGGCTATCGCGGACAAGGTCCGCTCCTACGACCGTGCTTCCCGGGAACCGTTGGCGTTATACCCTCCGGGGGCCTGGAACTGTAGGAGCGGGCCCTGCCCGCGATTTCGCGCGCAGGGCGCGCTCCTACATGGGAATGGCGCGGGTGGGGTGGCGTAGGAGCGGATCTTATCCGCGATCCGCGCCGATACGCCCGGTTATCGCGGACAAGGTCCGCTCCTACGACCGTGCTCCCCGGGAACCGTTGGCGTTATGCGCTCCCCGACGTGGCCTGCAAGACAGCCCCGTAGGATGGGTTGAGCGAAGCGATACCCATCGCCGCCCCACCCACGCCATTCCCCGCGCACAAAGAAAAACCCCCAGGCACAAGGCCTGGGGGCGATTGGCATCGATGGGGAGACGCCGTCCTTCAACTAGCGAACGGCTACCTGTGCGCGGATGCCGCTCTCTTCGGTTCGACCGTAGACATCCTCCAGACGTTCGATGTCGTCTTCGCCCAGGTAGCTGCCGGACTGCACTTCGATGATTTCCAGCGGGATTTTGCCGGGGTTGGCCAGGCAGCTCAGTCACCGAAGCGCCCGTCGATGCGTTCGGCGCGGAATTTCAGGGTGCTCGCGCGGTAGCCCAGGCGCAACGGCGGCAGGGGCAGGCAGTCGTTCCAGCTGTTGCCGCCGAGGCGCGCGCCTGAGTCAAGGTGGTGCGGGTTTGCGGCGGCGGGTGCTGGCCTGGATCAAGGTTGCGAGGGGGCGCCGCGGCGGCGCTTTGCGAGACTTCATACGCCTGATTCAGCCGTCGGTCCAGGGCGCCTGACATTCAGGCGTGCCGCGATTGCCTAGCTTGGCCGCTTACCCCGGCCAAGCAGGACAGCAAGCATGAGCGCGGACGATCCCCGAGCAGCCGCCTATCCTTTCGACCGCAGTTGGGCCCCAGAGCCCGACTGGAAGCCTTCCAGCGACTGGCACACCGATCGCAGTTGGGCACCGGACAAGGGCTGGAGCCGCTTCACCGAACCACCCAGGCGCCGCCAGGACAACGGCGGCGCCTCCTTCGTGGCCTGGGAGCCCAAGCCCGAACGCGTACCCGAGGTCGACCGGCCAGCACCCGGCCTGTTCAAGCGCCCTGCCAAGCTGGAGCCCGGCTTCCATATCGTGCAGCGCAGCATGAGCTTCGAGCAGTTGCTGGCGCACCTCTTCCCCGAAAAGGCCCATTCCTACCTCATCAGCCGCCTCAAGGCTCTCAACCCCACTCATGCCCAGGGTTTCAAGGCAGGGGAAATCTTCGTGATCGGCGACCTGCTCAACCCCACCGCCTGCCTGCGCGAAGAAGCCGAGCTGATGGCCGCCGCCGCTCAAGTACGCACGGCCCTGGAACCGCTGAGCGAGGAGGAAGCGGATTTCATGGTCAGGCACCAGGCCGAGATCGCCAACATCCTCGGCGGCGCCGGCACCTCGCTGGGGCTGACCAAGGACGTACTGGACAAGGGCCTGCGGCAGATCGGCGAAACCCTGCGCGACATCGAATACCTGCACCAGACCGAATTCGCCACCCATGGCCACCTGCGCAGCCATAACTTCTTCGTCAGCCGCCGCCAGTTGCTCACCCACCTGGACTCCCAGCTCAAGGCCACCTTCATGAACAAGCAACTCAACCTCGGCCACCACCCTCTGCTACGCCGCGACCTGGGCATTTCCACCCGCAGCCTGGTCCACCACTGGAGCCGCTCCGGCGCGCCGGGGCAGATTCCCGGCTATGCCACACATATCGAGGAGGTGGCCAAGGCGGCGCGGTATCTGAAGTACGGCGGCTGTATCGGCATCGGGTTGGGGGGGACGGCGTCTGCGCTGAAAGTACAGGAAGTCTGTCGGGGTGGAGAAACCGAGGCCTGCAAGAAGGTGCGATTTACCGAGACGGGGAGTTTTGTTGGGGGAATAGCCGGTGGTGCGTTCTTGGGAAGCGTTGCAGGAGCACCGTCCGGGATTATTTGCGCTGCCGTTGGGTTTGCATCGGGAGGCGTTGGAGCCGTTGCCTGTGGTCTGGTGCTCATTGGTGCTGGAAGCTATCTAGGTGGCAAGATGGGAGAAGCTGGTGGCGAGTGGATGGGGGAATATCTTTACGGCAGCGGGACGCCATGATTACGTTCTGGAAAAGCTGGTGGGCATTCGCGTTCATGTTGTCGCCCTTCATCATCGGCTTGCTCGGTGTTGCGATCTTTTTCTTTCTCACCTATCGCCACTACGACACCATCGCCGCGGCTTTCGCCCACAGCCCGGGTCTCCAGCGTTCGCTTCAATCCTGGTCGGATGCCAGCTTCAAGCTGCGTTACTTGCGTATTCTCAACGTCGCCGGCCTGGTGCTCTGGCCAAGGTTCTTCATCCGCCGCGGACAAGTGGATGCCAGGGACATCCAGGCGTTTCCACCGGCCATCGCACGCTTGATCCGCATAGGCTGGTGGTCCTGCGCCACAGGATCGGTCTGGTTGCTCATGGGTGTAGGCCTGCTCAAACTCAGCGGTGTGAAATGAAAGCCCCTCATCATTCCGCAGAGAAAGAAAAACCCCCAGGCACAAGGCCTGGGGGCGATTGGCATCGATGGGGGAGACGCCGTCCTTCAACTAGCGAGCGGCTACCTGTGCGCGGATGCCGCTCTCTTCGGTTCGACCGTAGACGTCCTCCAGACGTTCGATGTCGTCTTCGCCCAGGTAGCTGCCGGACTGCACTTCGATGATTTCCAGCGGGATCTTGCCGGGGTTGGCCAGGCGGTGCACCGAGGCGATGGGGATGTAGGTGGACTGGTTCTCGGTGAGCAGGAACACCTTGTCGTCGCAGGTCACCTGGGCGGTGCCACTGACCACGATCCAGTGCTCGGCGCGGTGGTGGTGCATCTGCAGCGAGAGCTGCGCGCCGGGCTTGACGGTGATGTGCTTGACCTGGAAGCGGCCGCCCATGTCCACCGAGTCGTAGCTGCCCCAGGGGCGGTACACGGCGCAGTGGTTCTGGGTTTCGCTGCGGCCGGCGGCGTCCAGTTCGTTGACCACCTTCTTCACGTCCTGCACGCGGTCGCGGTGGGCGATCATCATGGCGTCCTTGGTTTCCACCACGACGATGTCGTCCAGGCCGACCACCGAGACCAGCTTGCCATTGCCGTGCACCAGGCAGTTGCGGCTGTCGTGCACCAGCACGTCGCCCTTGGTGACGTTGCCGTTGGCGTCCTTGTCGTGCACTTCCCAGATCGACGACCAGCTGCCGACGTCGTTCCAGCCGGCGGCCAGGGGCACCACGCAGGCGCGCTGGGTCTTTTCCATCACCGCGTAGTCGATGGAGTTGTCCGGGCAGCACTCGAAGGTGGCCGGGTCGATGTTGACCACCTCGCCCTCGTGCTGGCTGCGCTCCAGGGCCAGCAGGCAGGTGTCGTAGATGTCGGCGTCGTGGCGCTTGAGTTCTTCCAGGAAGCGGCTGGCGCGGAACAGGAACATGCCGCTGTTCCAGTAGTGCCCGCCTTCCTCGACGAACTGGCGGGCGCGGGCCTCGTCGGGTTTCTCGATGAAGCGCTCGACCCGCGCGACGCCGCCGGGCAGCTTGTCGTCGGCGTTGGCGCGGATGTAGCCGTAGCCGGTTTCCGGGCGGCTGGCGGGCACGCCGAAGAGCACCATCTCGCCCTTCTCGGCGGCCACGGTGGCCAGGGCCAGGGCGCGCTGGAAGGCGCGCGGGTCTTCCAGCACGTGGTCGGCCGGCAGCACCAGCAGCAGTTCGTCGCGGCCCTCGGCGACCAGCTTCATGGCGGCGATGGCCACGGCCGGGGCGGTGTTGCGGCCGAAGGGTTCGAGCAGGATGCCCTGGGTCTTGAGTTTCAGTTGTTCGAGCTGTTCCTGGAGGATGAAGCGGTGTTCCTTGTTGCTCACCACCAGCGGCGGCTCCATGCCTTCGAAGGCCAGGCGCTCGAGGGTCTGCTGGAACAGCGTGTGCTCGCCGGCCAGGGCCAGGAACTGCTTGGGATACAGCTTGCGGGAAAGGGGCCAGAGTCGCGAGCCGCTACCACCGGAAAGAATGACGGGAATCATGTGGGGTTTCTCCTTAAAGCGTTCATGCGTTCTGTGGGGCGCCGGGCGCCGTTACCGTTTCGGGTGACCTCTCCGTGCGGGCCGTCTTGGCAGCTCGCTGGTTTTTTTCTGCCGGTGTGGCCGGTCTTTTTGTGGTGTTCTTTTGGGTGATTTGGTGTGGGGGGATTAAGAGCCCCTCTCCCCAGCCCTCTCCCTGAAGGGAGAGGGGGCTATCCGTGCAATCGGCGAGGACTGTGCCAACCGGCTGCTCCTTCACTGCCGGCGAGCGCCAGGGTTGCGCCTGATGCCGAACGTCCCCCTCTCCCTGAAGGGAGAGGGGGCTATCCGTGCGATCGGCGAGGACTGTGCCAACCGGCCGCTCCTTCACTGCCGGCGAGCGCCAGGGTTGCGCTTGATGCCGAACGGTCCCCTCTCCCTTCAGGGAGAGGGTTAGGGAGAGGGGGCGGGCTTCACGTCGGCACGTCATCGCCATTTATCTCAATCCGCCTTCACCGGCCGCTTGACCCACACCGGCGATAGCTTGCCGCCCTCGCCGGTGACGTACAGGCACACCACCTCGCCGCGTTCCAGGGTGACGGGCTTGAGGTCGCTGACCTTCTTGCCGCCCTCGAACAGCGCCAGGTTCACCTTCACCGGGTTGATCTCGCGGTCGCCGTGGCTTTGCGGGGCGACGTTGCCGACCACTTCGGTCTTGCCGTCGGCGGTCTTCAGGGTCAGCGCCTGGCCGCTGAGGTTCTGCACCCGCACCAGGGCCTTCTGCTTGTTCTTGAAGGGCGGCTCGGGCACCAGCCTGGGCTGGCCGCCGGGCTGGCTGACCAGGGTGTAGTAGGCGTCCGGGTCGAGTTTCACCGGCAGGCTCTGGCTGCCGACCTTGGCGGTGTAGTTGCCCGGCGGGAGGAACTTGAAGTCGCTGGAGCCCAGGGGCGATACGTCGTTGAGCTGGGCGTTGCCGACGCTTACCGAGAGTTCGCTGTTGCCGGCGTTGTAGGCCCGCACGAAGGCCGAACCCTTGGGCGCCTGCGGGCCGTAGAGCGCGGCTTCGCCGGCGTGGGCGCCGAAGGCGGCCAGGCCCAGGGCCAGTGCCAGGGCGGGGGATTTCCAGCCGAGGGTCTTGGAACGAGTCATGGGGTGTACCTCCGTCTTCACTTTTTCATGGGGCGCGCTGGCGCCCTTGGCGTGGCGCTCAGTGCGCCGCGGTCAGGCCCGGCGGGTTGGCCGCCAGGCGTTCGTCACGGTTGCCGGCCGCGCGCAGCTGAGCCAGCCAGTCGGCATCGAACTGGCTGAGGTCGCTGTGCATCGGCAGGTAGCGTTCGGGGAATTCCCACACCAGCAGGCGCGGCGGCTTCTGCTGGAAGCCCGGGTCCTTGAGCAGTTCGAGCATGGGTTCGAGGGGGCCCTTGCCTTCCTTGGCGTAGTTGATCAGGTCGGTGGACAGCGCCTGCTTGAGCGCGCCGGCGAAGTTCCAGTGCGGGTTGGCGCTGTAGCTGGTGCCGACCAGGGCCACCTGCGGCTCGGCGCTGTCGCCGAACAGGTCGCCGCCGGCCGCCGCGTTGTCCTCGGCCGGGTGGGTCTGGCGCGCCTGCAACTGGTCCGGCGCCGGCAGCAGTTCGCTGAACAGCGGGTCCAGGGGCAGGAAGGTCAGCAGGTCGCCCTTGTGCGGCGTGGCCTTGCTGGCGTCGGTGATGAAGGTCTGCTGCGGCAGGTCGAGGTTCTGCCCCTCGCGGATGCTCTGGGCCAGGCGCTGGGCCACGGCCTCGGCGCCCAGCGGTGTCCAGTGGGTGTCGGTGCGCAGGAACACCTGGCCGTTGTTCTTGGCCTGCTCCAGGGTGTCCAGCAGCTTGGGCGCGGCCATGCCGGCCTGGCGCGCGCGCTGCAGGAACTCGTCGTAGAGGCCGACGTGCAGCTGGGCCGGCTGTTCCTTGCCGATGTACTCGGGGTAGATGCGCGCCTTGGCCGGGATGATCGCCAGCACCAGCTTCACGCCGCGGCGCTCCAGCTCCTGCTGCACGCCGCGCACCAGGGCCCAGTTGTCGTCCAGCTGGGTCTGGCTGGGCGCCGGCTTGAATTCTTCGTCGGTGTACAGCCAGCCGTCCTTGCCGATCACCACGCCCGGGCGGCCTTCGTCGAACAGGGCGTAGTCCAGCGCGGCCCAGAGGTTGGTGCCCAGGCGCTTGATGGGGAACTGGTCGTCGTAGTGGCCTTCGAAGGCGTGGGCCAGCTTGCCGTTGAGCACGGTGGTGCCCTCGGCGGCGGCGAAGCTGGGGAAGGCCTTCAGCGACCAGCCGGCCAGGCCCAGCAGTATCCCGCCGAAGGCGGCGACGTAGGCGTATTGCAGGGGTTTGCTGATCTTGGAAACGTAAGGAGTCGGTTGCATGGTCCGGCCTCGCTCAGAACTGGAAGTAGAGGAAGGGCGAGTAGCTCTGCGCCGAGAGCTTCAGCACCGAGGCGGCGAACAGCGCCAGCAGGGCCACGCGGGTGGCCAGCACGGGCAGCTGGGTGAGCCAGTGCGGGCGGTACACCGCCGCGCCGCTGCGCGAGTAGGCGATGGCCGCCGGGTCGTTCTCGGCGTCCTGCGGGCTGCGCGGCTGGGCGCTGGCCGGGCCGTCGGCGGCGACGTCGTCGGTCTTGGCCGCGGCCTTGGGCGCCTTGCTCTGCAGCGGCTGGTTGTAGAACTGGCGCAGGCCGAAGACGGCCAGCACCACGTAGGCCACCACCAGGGTGCCCACCTGCAGGCCGGTGAGGCTGGCGCGGCTCTGCTCGGACAGGCTCCAGTCGCCGAAGCTGAACATGGCTTCGTACATGCGCCAGGCCACGTGCAGGTTCTCGGCGCGGAAGATCACCCAGCCGATGATCACCAGCAGGAAAGTGAAGGCCCATTTCAGCGGGTTGAGCACCCGCGGCGCGGCGTTCACGCCCAGGGCGCGCTCAATGGCCAGCCACACGCCGTGCCAGGCGCCCCAGATGATGTAGGTGACGTTGGCGCCGTGCCACAGGCCGCCCAGGAGCATGGTCAGGATCAGGTTGCGATAGGTCTGGAAGGTAGTGCCGCGGTTGCCGCCCAGGCTGATGTACAGGTAGTCGCGCAGCCAGGTGGACAGGCTGATGTGCCAGCGCCGCCAGAACTCGGTGATCGACTGGCTGATGTAGGGCTGGTTGAAATTCTCCATGAAGCGGAAGCCCATCATCAGGCCCAGGCCGATGGCCATGTCGCTGTAGCCGGAGAAGTCGAAGTACAGCTGCGCGGTGTAGGCCAGGGCGCCCAGCCAGGCGTCGCCGGTGGTCGGGTCCTGCAGGGCGAAGCAGTGGTCGGCCAGGGCCGCCAGGGTGTCGGCGATGAACACCTTCTTGACGAAGCCCTGCATGAAGCGGGTGCAGCCTTCGGCGAACTTGTCGAGGGTGTGGGTGCGGTGGTTGAACTGGTCCACCAGGTCCTTGAAGCGCAGCACGGGGCCGGCGATCAGGTGCGGGAAGATCGCCACGAAGGCCGCGAAGTCGATGAGGTTGCGCGTGGCCGGGGTGTCGCCGCGGTACACGTCGATGATGTAGCTGATCGACTCGAAGGTGTAGAAGCTGATGCCGATGGGCAGCAGGATGTGCGTCAGCACGAAGGGCTGCATGCCGAACGAGGTGATGATCTGGTTGAGGCTGTCGACGCCGAAGTTGGCGTACTTGAAGTAGCCCAGCACGGCCAGGTCGACCACCACGCCGAGGATCAGCCAGCGTTTGGCCGCCAGGGTGCGCACGCCGGCGGCGCCGATGCGCAGGCCGATCCAGTAGTTGAACAGGGTCACGCCGGCGAACAGGGCGAGGAAATCCACCCGCCACCAGGCGTAGAAGACGTAGCTGGCCACCAGCAACAGCAGGTTGCGGTAGCGGTTCCCGCTCAGGTAGTACAGGCCGAGGAAGATCGGCAGGAACAGGAACAGGAACACGTTGGAAGAAAAGACCATTGCCCGTCTCGCTCTGGAGCTTCGTACCCAGGGTGGCTCCAGCCCTTCCGGCGCCTGTCGGCGCGCAAGGAAAAGGCCGGTGTCACCCGCCAGTTCCTCCCCGTTTTGTCGCTAAGGTGGTGCGCCCGCCCGGCGTCTTGTGCGCTTGGGTCGGGGGTGGCTGGGCCCGTCTTCGTTGCGGGGTTCAGCCGGGTGTTTCGGTGTTGCGGGGAGGTTCTTGCCCTCTCCCTAACCCTCTCCCTGAAGGGAGAGGGGACTGTTCGGTGCAGGTGGAAACCGTTGTGTCAGCCGGCACGTGCCGGCCTGCACCCCACTCCCATTGAGCGCATCAGCTCCCGCCATTCCCCCGGTTGAACACCTTGGTCACATCCCCGCCGAGGCGGAAGCTGTTGAACGGCTCCATCTTCCTGCGCCAGTCCTGGGTCTTCTGCGCGCAGCTGTAGAGCGCGCAGTAGGGCTCCAGCCAGGCGAACTTGCTGTTTTCCTTCAGGTCGCTCATGTCCTGGTCGTTGCCGGTCCGGCGGTCGAAGTCCTGCTGGTCGTCCACCCCCTGCATCACCCTTTCGGCCAGGCGCTGCAGGGCGCCGTTGTTTTCCTGGCGCAGGTCCACGCCGTTGACCTGGGCGAAGGCGGCGATCATCGCCAGCGGCGGCAGGCTGTAGTTGTGGTAGGACAGGGCGCGCTGGCGGCGCTTGAGTTCGTTGGGCAGGTAGCCCTGGGCGTCGACCTGGCTGGCCGCCACCTTGAATTCGCGCACCGACCAGTCGAACAGGTCGCGGCGGTTGGTCACCACGGCGGTGGACATCACCGACCAGGCGGCCCAGTAGCTGTGGTTGTTGATCTTCTTCAGCGGCAGGTTGCTCCAGTCGCTGACCACCTGGGTGCCGAGCTTGCCGAACCACTGCTCGATCTGCGCCGCCTGCTGCGGGTAGGCCGCCAGCGGGCGGCTGCTGGAGAACTTCAGGCGCAGGTAGGACGAGGACAGGCTGCCCAGGGCCCATTTGCGCATGGACTTGCCGGTGTGGTTGAAGTCGGCGCTTTCCAGCGCATCGGCTCGGGCCCAGGTGGTCAGCCAGTTCAGCGCGCAGTCCAGGTCGCCCTTGTGGCCGCTGCGCATGTACTGGGTGATCAGCTTGGTGGTGCCGCGCTCCATGTCGGTGATGTCCTTGATCTGCTCGCGGAACTTGCCTTCGGCGGCCAGGTTGAGGGTGGCGCGCGCCGAGTCGGAGCCCTCGTACTTGCTGGTGAACTGCAGCGAGCCGGTGTAGGGCGTGGGCACTGCCGGGCAGCTGTCGGCGTCGCCCTTGCGCTCGCCGACCGCGGCGAAGTAGCCCGGCGGCGGCACCAGGTCGGCGGCCTGGCTGCTCTGCCCGTAGAGGGCGGCGAGGCTGCTCAGGGCCATGGCCGGCCACAGCAGGCGCAGGCCCTTGTTGCGGGAAAGTCGCTGGATGGACATGGATTACCTCCCGGCCACGGTACTGGCGGTGGCCTTGATCTGCGGGGTCTGGCACAGCTTCGCCTCGACCTCGAGGCCGGCCGGCATGTCGTCCGGCGCCTCGATCTCCAGGGAGAGGAACTGCTGGTCCGGCCAGTCCTCGTCGTTGCGCAGTTCGAAGACGTAGCGCCCGCCGGTGTCGACGGCCTTGGACTGCTCGATCTTCAGCTGCTCGCGGCGGCCGTTCATGTACCAGACGGTGTTCTTCAGCTCGTGGATGCCCGGGTCGCTGTAGGTGACGTCGGCGGTGTAGCTGCCGCTGCGGATCGGCAGCGCCGCGCTGTTGAGCAGCACCTCGTTGCGCCCGGCGTGCAGCTTGACCTTGCGGCTGAGCACGGCCTTCTGCTCGGCGCAGCCGTTGGCCACCAGGGGCATGGCCTGGCGGTAGAAGCTCTTCTGCGCCATGTCGTAGTGGGTGGCGAATTCCCAGACCAGGATCTTCGGCGGTTTGTCGTGAAACTCCTTGCTGGTCAGGTAGGCCAGCAGCGAGCTGTCGAAGCCGCCGCCGGAGACGGCGTTGTTGAGGATGTCGACCTTGCCGTACTGCTCCAGGAAGCCGACGAAGTTGTACGCCGGGCCGCTGTTGGAGGTGCCGACCACCGCCACCTGCGGGTCGCCGCCGTCGCCGAACAGGTCGCCGCCGCCGCTGTCGCCTACCGGCTCGGTCTCGAAGCGGTCGACGTACTGCGGCGCGTAGCTGCTGCCGCACAGTTGCGCGGCGGCCTTGTGGAAGGTGCCGAGCTTGGACAGCAGGCCCACGCGCTTGCTTTCGAATTCCTTCTTCGGGATGTCCGCATAGGCGGGCATCTGCTTCAGCGTCTCGGCGGCGATCTTGGCGCTGCGCATGGCGCCGTAGGGCGTCCAGTGGTGGTCGCCCTTGAAGTAGTAGGGGTGGGCTTCCTTCTCGTCGAACAGCGGCGAGAAGTCCGGGGTGTAGATGCCGGCCTCGCGGAACTTGGCGATGGTCGCCAGATAGTTCTTCTTCGCCAGTTCGTAGTCGAACGAGGCCTTCTCCTCGGGGCTGAGCTTCTCGCGGTTGATCAGCCCGCGGGTGGGCTGGTAGACCACCATCAGCTCGACGCCGCGGCGCTCCAGTGCCTCACGCAGCGCCTTGAGTTCGCGCCAGCCCTCGGGCGTGGTGCCGAAGTCGGTGCGCAGGTCGTAGGTGGTGCGGAACAGCCAGTCTTCCTGGGCCGGCACCAGGTGGGTGAAGAAGCCCAGGTACTTGGTGTTGTAGGCCTTGTCGTCGGCCGCGGCCGGGCACAGGCCGGCGGCGGGCAGGGCGCTGTAGGTCGGCGCGCCGGCGTCGGCGGCGCCCGCAGCAAGAATACCGTGGGCCAGCAGCAGGCCGGCGGCCAGAGTCGACAGGCGCAGCAGACGATGGGGGCGGATGGTCATGGTACGGGTCCTCAATTCTGCAGTTCGGCCTGGCTTTCCACGGGGTCGATCAGCACGGCGCGCTGCTGGCGCACGAGCAGGTCGAGGATCTGGTCCTGCTTCTCGCCGAGCACGCCGTTGAAGCTGATGCCCGAGGATTTGGTCGGGCCGAGCATGGCCACCTTGTAGAGTTCCAGCGACAGCGGCGAATCCACCGACAAGGGACCTGAGCCGTTGCCCACCAGCTTGCCGCCGACCACGATGAGCGACACCTTGGTGTCGAAGGGGTCGAGGTCGATGTTGCGGTCGGTGTTGGACAGGTCCTTGATGTGCCCGTACACGCCGATCAGCTTGTTGCCGGCGGCGAGGTTCTCGTACAGGCGGATGTTCACGCTGTTGCGGATGCGGATGCCGTGGCGCCGGTTGCCCAGCACCTGGTTGCCGTAGATCAGGTTGTCGCCGCTCTCGTACAGGGTGATGCCGTCGGAGTGGTTGCGGTACACCTCGTTGTAGGCCACCAGGTTGCGTTCGGAGTTACGGTCCAGGACGATCCCGGAGAGGTGGTTGTCGTAGGTCTTGTTGCGGAAGATCCAGCTGTCGTTGACCTCGCGCGAGACGATGATGCCGTGCTTCTTCTTCGTCCCGTACACGGTGTTCTCGGCAATGATCAGGCGGTGCGAGCGGTCGTGCGGGTCGATGCCGTAGATGACGTTGTCGCGGTAGGTGTTGCCGCGCACCACCAGGTCGTCGGCCTCGTAGCAGTAGAAGCCGTACCAGTTGTCGACGAAGGTCGAGCCGATCACCCAGCCCTTGGGCCGCGGGCGCTTCATGGTCTTGTCCATGCCCGGGCTGTACTGCGAGATGGAGATGCCGTAGGCCTTGGAGGCGTTGTAGCCGAAACTGGTGAAGGTGCTGTTCACCAGGTAGGCCTCGGCGCCGCCCCAGGACACCAGGAACGGGCGGAACTCGTTGGGGCTCTTGAACCAGGCCGGCTCGCCGCGGGCTTCGTTCCAGGCGGTGACCTTGGTATCGCGCACGAACAGCTTGCCGTCGTTGACCAGGAAGGCGCCGCGGTCCTGGGACAGGCGCAGTTCCCTGACCTTGCCGTCGATCTCCAGGGTCGCGCCCTGGCTGACCACGATGGGCAGGCGGGCGACGAACACGCCGGGCTCGACCTGCTCCAGCGCCTTGCCGAGCTTGCCGGCCAGCTGCGCGAGGTTGACGTAGCCGCCCTCGATGAAGATGGCCTGGGGCATCTGCCGCTGGCGCTTGACCCACTCGGCCAGGCGGTTCTGCCCGCCGGTGAATTCCTTCAGCGGCTGCTGTTGCACCATGCGCTGCACCACGGCCTTGCCGCCGGGCTTGCGCACGATCTTCTTCGCCACCGCCTCGGCGGTGTAGCCGGAGAGGTCGGGCAGCTTCGGCGGGGCCAGGTGCAGCGGGCCCTCGGGCAGCGCGGTGACCGTGTAGTTGCCGGTTTCCTTGAGGCCCTGGACGTGGCCGGGCTGGTTGGCCGGCGAGGGCTGCTCGCTGGCGTCGGCGTCCTTGGCGTTGGCCGCCGGGGTCGAGGCCCAGGCGGGGCCCGTGGCGACCAGCAGGCCGCCGAGCAGCAGGGCGGCCAGGGGTAGCGGATGGCGGTTCATGGTGGGTTCTCCCTGTGGGCGTGGAGCCGGAAGGCGCTGGGCCCCCGCGTGCGCGGGAGTGACGGTCGCCGGGCGGGGGATGCGAACCCCCGCGCTCCCCGTGCCCGTTCGCACGCGGGAGGGGTTTTCCGTCATCCCCGCGAACGCGGGGAACCAGTGACTGCCAGTTCGCATCGCCCTGATCCTCAGAAGCGCCAGATGAAATCGACGAAGGCGTGGTGCATCGTCGAGTCGACGTGGCTGCCGTAGGCGTCGCCGGGCTTGAACACGCCGCCGCGGAAGCGCACCAGGGCCGAGGGCTCGTCGATGTACTGGCTCATCGAGGCGGGCAGCAGGCCCTGCTTGAAGTACTTGGTGACCACCAGGTCGACTTCCTGGCCGATGTCCTTGGAGTTGTTCTCCAGGGGCGCGGTGATGCCGCTGTTGCCGATGTCCGAGTCGCCGTCCACGCGCCAGAACTTGTGGTACACGACGCTGGCGTCGTAGTCGTCGCGCAGCTGCCAGGCGCCGAACAGGGTGGCGTCCTGCAGGTTGGAGAGTTCGCCGCGGAAGGCCTCGCCGAAGCGGTGCACGCGGGCGCGGGTGCCGGTGAAGTTGGAGCGGTTGCTCTGCAGGCCGGTCTGCTCGTACTGGTCTTCGCCGTCGTGGCCGCCGCCGCTGCCGCGGGCGTAGCCGACGCCGGCGCGCCACTGCTCGTCGATGTTCCAGCGCAGGCCCAGGTCGACGCCGTAGGCGTTGACGTCGCCGCTCTGCTTGCCGGTGGCCACGCGCTCGCCGTCCACCGCGGCGCTGGTCAGGCGGTCGCGGTTGCCGGTCAGCCAGGTGGCGCTGGCCCAGTAGTTCAGCGGCATCTGCGAGCGGTAGTTGTAGCCGTCGCCGTTGGCCTCGATGCCGACCCAGGTGAGGTCGCCGGTGGAGCGCTTGTCCAGCGAGTCGATGGTCTCGCCCGCATCCGGCAGGCTGCCGCTGTCATCGGCGTGATGCAGGCGCAGGCCCACCCAGTGGTGCGGCGCCCACTGCGTGGAAATGTCGCCGAAGACGTGGGTGCGATCCTCGTCTTCCGGCGCCAGGTCGGTGATGTCGGTGCGGTACTCGGAGAAGCGCTGGGCGGCGCCCAGGTGGGCGCGCAGCAGGGTGGTGTCGAAGGTCCAGTTCAGCGCCTCGATGTTGGTGTCCTGCCACATGCCGCTGTCGTCGCGCAGGCGCTGGCGGCCGAAGCGCAGGTGCTCGCCGGGGTACCGGGTGAGGCCGGCGTAGTCCACCCAGAATTCGCGCAGGGCGAGGTAGGCGTCGTCGGGCTCGCGCTTGTTGTCGCCGCTGTCGCGGCCGCTGGCGTCGACTTCGTCGGACTGCAGGGTATCGGTCTGGATGGTGTCGGTGGCGGCCACCGCCTGGCCCATCACGTAGGCGCTCCACTGGCCCCACTGGCCGAAGGCCCAGGGCCGCAGGTCGATGCCGATGCCGTTGAGGTCGCCGCCGTGGGCGGTGCCCAGGTCGCGGTCGTCCTCGGATTCGGCGGTGATCTTGATGTCGATGCCGTAGTTCTTCGGCGGCGTGTCGTCGGCCCAGGCGCCGGCGGCGAACAGGGTGCCGGCCAGGCTCATGCCGGCGCCGAGCATCGCCGGGAACAGCCGGGCGCGGCGGATGGCGCGGGCCAGGCGGATCGGTTGGAACAGCGGGGCGGAGGTCGGGTCGGGGCGCTTCATAGGCTTTCTTGTTCCTGTTCGTTCTGCATGAGGCTGACGGTGGCCTGCCAGTTGGCGCCGCGGGCCTGTTCCTCGCGCTTGAGCAGCTGCTGCGCCTGGCTCAGTTCGGCCGGCTGCAGCTGCGGTTGCAGTTCGCTCATCAGGTCGCCGGCCTGGGGTATCTGCTGGCGCTGCGCCAGGGTGCCGAAGACGTAGGCGTTGACGCGGTTGGGCTGTACGCCGCGGCCTTGCGACCAGAGCTGGGCCAGGGCCATGTCGGCGCTGGCCTGGCCCGCGCGGGCGGCGATCAGCAGGTGGTCGGCGGCCTTCTGCGGGTAGACCTTGCCGAGGAAGCCGCGGCGGTAGATCTGCCCCAGGTAGTAGTGCGCCTGGGGTTCGCTGGCGGCGGCCTTGAGCAGGTGCTGCTCGGCCTTCTGCGGGTCCTGGGGCATCCACTTGCCGTCGTAGTACAGGCGCCCGAGCAGCAGCTCGGCGCGCGGCTGGGCGGCGTCCTGGGCCTTCTTCAGGTAGTCGAGCATCTGCTCGACGTCGCCCAGCTCGGGGTAGTCGTACTGCAGCTTGGCCAGGTCGACCCAGGCCGCGGGGTAGGTCGGCGCCAGTTCGTTGAGCAGGGCCTGGGCGGTCTGCGGGTCGGGCTTGCCGAGGTCGGCGTCGGCCAGCACCTGGGCCACCGATTCCACCCGCTCCGGCGGCACCCGGCCGGCCTTGTGCGCGGCGCGCAGGCGGTCGAGGTGGGCCTTCTGCTTGTCCGCGTTGCCCTGCACCTGATACACGGTGGCCAGCTCCATCCAGCACACGTCCATGCGCGTCAGCCAGCGCTGGCAGACCTGCTCGATCTCGCCCAGGTGCTGGTTGTAGGTGCCCTGGGTGCGGTACAGGATGATCTGCGCCAGGTCCGCCTGGGGCAGGCCCTGGGCGCGCCACTGGTCGATGCGCTGCTGCGGGTTCACGCCCGGCCAGGCCTGCGGGTACTGCAGGTAGAGCACGATCAGCGGCACCAGGGCGCTGTCCTCGCCTTCGTTGAAGGCGCGGTTGAGCAGTTGCTCGGCCTCGCGGTGCTCGGCGTCGGTGGCGCCGGGCTTGGCCGCCAGCCACTTGCCCAGGCGCGCGCGGGCCCGCGGCGAGGTCTCGGCGGCGTCGCGGTAGAGCTTCTCTGCCTTGGCCTGGGCGGCGCTGTCGCCGCTGGCGGCCTGCATGTCGGCCAGGCCGATCTGCGCGTCGGTGTAGCCGAGGGTGGCCAGGGCCTGGTAGTTGGCCTGGGCGGTGGCGATGTCGCCGCGGGCCATGGCTTCGTCGGCCAGGCGCTGGTCCGGCAGGCCGGCGCAGCCGGCGGCCAGGCCGATGGCCAGGGCCAGGGCGGCGCCGCGCAGCGGATGGTGGGCGATGGCGTTCATGCTTGGGTCCTCAGCGCGCGGTGGCCATGGCCATGGCCTTGTTCAGCAGGGTGCGGCCGGGCAGGCCGCCGATGCTGACTTCCGCCGGGCGCCCGGCGAGCTGGCTGTCCAGCGGCTGCTCGGGCTGGATCTGCGCGCGGATCTCCGACGACAGGTCGCCGTCCACCGGCGCGGTGCGCAGGATGCGGCCGCTGCGCACTTCGCTGTCGCCGGCGACCTGGAAGTGCACCAGGGTGCCCGGCGAGAGTTCGGCGGCGTTGCGGTAGGCGAAGCGCGCCTCGACGGTGGCGCTGGCGTCGCGCGGGGCCAGGGTGAAGATCACGTCGCCCTTGTTGGCGTACTGGCCGTTGGCGACGCGCTGCTCGATCACCCGGCAGTCGCAGGGGCTGGTGAGGGTGCCCTTGAGCTGGTGGCCGAAGAGCTTCTCGATGTTGCCGGGATTGAGCTGCTCGTCGGACAGGTTGCCCTTGAGCAGGTCCAGCAGGCTGGTGGAGAAGGTGGCGATGGGCGCGCCCTTGGCCACTTCGGCGTCCATCTGCACCAGGCTGTCGACGGTGCCCTCGCGGGGCATGGTGATCTGCTGGGCGGGGATGTTGACCACGCCGGAGTCGGCATGGGTGACGAAGTACAGGTTGTACAGCTGGTTGAGGATGAAGGCGAAGGCGCCGACGCCGACCACGAAGATGGCGGTGCTCAGGGTCACTGCGCGGATGCGCCCGAAGAAGCCCATGCCGCCGCCGGCGCCGCCGTGCTTGCGGGCCTTGGTGAAGTTCTCGCGCTGCAGCGTGTTGAGCATGTCGCCGACGCTGACCACCTCGCCGGCCAGGTACGCGGTGATCAGGTAGCGCAGGGCGGCGACCTCGCGCGGCTTCAGGTGCTGGAACTCGCAGCCGGTGCGGCGGCTGTCCGGGTCGAAGGAGCGCACCTGGAACTCCACTTCCAGGGCGAAGCTGATGCTGTCGATCTGGAACAGCAGCTTGCCCTTGTGGATGTCGCCGACCTGGATCGGCGCGCCGCTGGCGGTGAAGGCGAAGCCGCCGGCGGAAAGGTCCAGCAGCCTTGCGTCGACGCCCTCGCGGTTGGCGCCGATGTAGCGGATGCGCGCGGGCAGCTTGACCCGCGCGTGCTGGCGCTGGGCTTCGGATTCGTGCACGACGTTGACGTTGACGGCGGTATTCATGAAGTCGGTCCTATGTTCGAAACGGGTCGGATCGGCCGCGGGCCGGTTGCTCAAGGGGTCATACGATCGTCAGGAGTACGGCGACGAACACACTGGCGGCAGAGAAGGTCATGGCGCGCGAGGACCAGGTGTTGAACCAGCGCTGGTAGCTGTTCAGGCCGCGGTCTAGCTTGGTGCTCTGGCGCGTCCAGGACTGCTGGTCGAGGCGGAAGAACACGTAGATCTTCACCAGGGCGCCGACGATCTGGTTGTAATAGAGGATCAGCGGGTAGGCCGGGCCGATCGGGTGGCCGGACAGCGACAGCAGCAGGGTGAGGATCAGGCGGGTGATGCCGATCCACAGCAGGTACACCAGCAGGAAGGTGATGCTGTACTTGATGCTGGCGATGATCGCCGCCACCAGGCCCAGCAGGCAGGTCCACATGGACAGGCGCTGGTCGAACAGCACCACCGTGGTGAACCAGCCCAGGCGCTGCGGGCCCAGGGCCAGGGCGCGGGAGTTCTGCCGCAGGTTGTTGCCGTACCAGCGGAACATCAGCTTGCGGCTGGCCTTGACGAAGCTCTTCTCCGGCGGGTGCTCGACGGTGTTGATGGCCGCGTCCGGCACGTAGAAGGTGTCGTAGCCCAGGCGCATCAGGCTGTACCAGCTGGACTTGTCGTCGCCGGTGAGGAACTGGAAGCGCCCCAGGCGCCAGTGGTCCAGGTGGTCGGCCTCGACGTCGGCGATGAAGTCGGGGTCGGTGACCACCGCGGCGCGGAACACCGACATGCGCCCGGTCATGGTCAGCACGCGCTTGGACAGGGCCATGGAGCACATGTTGATGTGGCGCTGGGCGAAGCGCAGCTTGTGCCACTGGCTCATCACGTAGCCGCCCTGCACCTCGCAGAATTCGTTGGTGGTCAGGCCGCCGACCTGGGGGAACAGCTTGAACCAGCGCACCGTGGCCTGGACCACGCCGGGTTCGAGCACGGTGTCGCCGTCGATCACCGCCACCACCGAGCCTTCGTCGGGCATGTGCCGGGAGATGGCGCGGAAGCCGTGGGCCAGGCCGTCGCGCTTGCCGGTGCCGGGGATGCGCACGAAGTCCAGCTTCACGTGGGTGGGCGGGTTGAGCTTCTGCCACTGCTGCTTGATCAGCACCTCGTCGGACATCTCGACGATGGAGCAGACCACGGTGGTCGGGTAGCCGCAGGCGATGGCCTCCTGGATCACCGAGCGGTAGACCATGGAGGTGGTCATGGCGTCGATGCGGAAGCTGGTGACCATCAGGTAGACGTGGGACGGGTCCGCCGCCTTGCCGAGCTTGCGCAGGCGCCGCTTGTAGTGCGGGTAGACGACGTGGAGGAAGAGCATGCCGCGCAGGAAGTGCAGGCCGCCCATGGAATAGCGCCAGATGCCCACCGCGCCGATGATCAGCAGGAAGTCGCGGGCATTGGGGTCGAACACCGTGGGGGGCACGATCAGCGCCAGGCCCATCAGCAGGCAGAGGAAGGCCAGCCAGCCGGTGGCTTCGCCGAGGGCTCGTTTGTATGCGTCCATGGTCAGGTCCGTCAGTCGCGTCTTGGCTTCGTGGGAACAGGTGGGCTCCCGTAGGAGCGGGCTTGCTCGCGAACCGTCCCGGCACCGGTACCGCCGGGAAGAGCGTTCGCGAGCAGGCTCGCTCCTGCGAAGAGCCGGCAGCGCTTACCAGCAGATGCCTTCGGCGCGCTCGTCGGAGCCGTGGGACATGAAGCCGATCAGGTCGACCACCTTCTTGCCCTGCGGCGCCTGGTTCACCACGTCGACGAACAGCTCGTCGCCGTTGCCCAGCACCAGCACGTCGGAGGTCTTCACCACCTGGTCGAGGTCGGAGACCAGCAGCGAGGAGACGTGGGGGATCTTCGACTCGATGTACTCCTTGTTCGCGCCGTGGACGCGGGCGTACTCGACGTTGCGGTCGAAGATCTGCAGCTCGTAGCCCTTGCCGATGAGCATCTCGGCCAGCTCCACCAGCGGGCTCTCGCGCAGGTCGTCGGTGCCGGACTTGAACGACAGGCCGAGCAGGCCGACCTTGCGGCTGCCGTGGGCGGTGATGATCTCGAAGGCCTTCTGCACCTGGTAGGCGTTGCTGCGCATGATCGAACCGATCATCGGGTGCTCGACGTCCAGCTGGCCGGCGCGGTAGGTGAGGGCGCGCACGTCCTTGGGCAGGCAGGAGCCGCCGAAGGCGAAGCCGGGCTTCATGTAGTAGCGCGACAGGTTCAGCTTGCGGTCCTGGCAGACCACGTCCATCACCTCGCGGCCATCGACGCCGACGGCCTTGGCGATGTTGCCGATCTCGTTGGCGAAGGTGACCTTGGCGGCGTGCCAGACATTGCAGGTGTACTTGATCATCTCCGCGACTTCGATGGACTTGCGGATGATCGGCGCGTCCAGCTCGCGGTAGATTTCCTCCAGCAGGTCGCCGGTCTGGGCGTCCAGCTCGCCGATGACGGTCATCGGCGGGAAGTCGTAGTCCTTGATCGCGGTGCTCTCGCGCAGGAACTCGGGGTTGGTGCCCACGCCGAAGTCGGCCCCGGCCTTCTTGCCCGAGCAGTCCTCGATGATCGGGATCACCACGTTCTTCACGGTGCCCGGCAGCACGGTGCTGCGCACCACCACGGTGTGGCGGCCGGCCTTCTCGCGGATGGCGTAGCCGATCTCGCGGCAGACGCTCTCGATGTAGCCCAGGTCCAGGTCGCCGTTCTTCTTGCTCGGGGTGCCGACGCAGATGAAGGAGACGTCGCTGTCCAGCACCGCCTGCTTGAAGTCGGTGGTGCCCGACAGCCGCGAGGTGCGGATGCCCTGTTCCAGCAGGGGCTCCAGCCCCGGTTCGACGATGGGCGACTTGCCGCGGTTGATCAGGTCGATCTTGGTGGTGGAAACGTCCACGCCGATCACTTCGTGACCACGGGCGGACAGGCAACCGGCGCATACTGCACCGACGTAGCCAAGACCAAAGATGCTGATACGCATCGTATTCACCTCTGCTTTGTCGAGCTGTTAAAAGTTGGCCTTCTGGCCAATTCCCTTTTGCTGCGGTGCCCCTGTCAGGCGCGCCGCTTCAGGCAGTCCGTGAGTGACTCGAATTTTCTGCACTCAATTCGGGCAGAGTTCCGCGGCATGCACTTTAATGTTTCAGGGTGATTGCAAAGTTAGAAATAATTGCACTCTTCTGATGCACTAAAGTTTGCTTTGGAGTTCTGCATTAATTTCATAACTCATTGAAATTATTCAGGTTGAACGAGGGCCTCGAGCAGCGCTCGATGCGTTTTCGAAAAACCTGGTTATGGGCAACAAACCCATGATGGGCGTTGCGGAAGTAGGATGTTCGAGGCCGCTCGATAGTTCCTGCCACCCATCCTGAGGAGTGGTCGGAATTAAATATCCAATCGCCATCAAATAAGGCGCTTTTGATATCAAGCTGAAACACGACTGTCGTTTTTGGCGGACTTGCAAAATGCAAGGATTGGAAAAAGTTCCGCGGTGATTCAGTCGTTTTACACTTCGTTCAGCTACCGTTCAGGATGACGGGGAGGGTGTTTCAAGGTATTTCGTGCAACTTGCAATCGTGAATTGCATGTAATGGCGGGGTGCTTTTAATGGCCAATGGATTACATGCGCAATGGCAAAAAAGGCGCTTTTCTGCCGTGGTGATGGCGAGCGGGAGCGAGAAAAATTTTTTCAATGTCTTGGCTGTTGCCGACGAACGGTAGCCTTGACCATTTTCGCCGTGTGGGTAATTCGGCGGCACATGGGGGCTGGAGGGGGATCGACGGTAGCGGGGGAGGGGCGTGACGGCCGTTTGGCCGCCACTTTCGGGGGCAGGTCAGGCGTCGGGGTGGTCGCGCAGGAACACCAGGCGGTCGGCGGAGGACTCCTCGGCGGCGAAGCGGTAGCCGGCGTAGTCGAAGTCCTTCAGGCCCTCGGGGTCGGTCAGGCGCTCCTTGATCACGTAGCGCGCCATCAGGCCGCGGGCCTTCTTGGCGTAGAAGCTGATGATCTTGTACTGGCCGTTCTTCAGGTCCTTGAACTCGGTGTCGATGATGCGGGCGTCCAGCGCCTTGCGCTTCACCGCGCCGAAGTATTCGTTGGAGGCCAGGTTGAGCAGCACGGCGTCGCCCTGCTCGGCGAGGTCTTGATTCAGCCAGGCGCTGATGCGCTCGCCCCAGAACTCATAGAGGTTGGCGCCGCGGGCGTTGGCCAGTTTGGTGCCCATCTCCAGGCGGTAGGGCTGCATCAGGTCCAGCGGCCGCAGCACGCCATAAAGGCCGGAAAGCATGCGCAGGTGGCGCTGGGCGAAGTCGAAGTCGGCGGCGTCGAAGTCCTCGGCGGCCAGGCCGGTATAGACGTCGCCCTTGAAGGCCAGCAGCGCCTGCTTGGCGTTGGCCGGGCTGAAGTCGGGGTGCCAGCTGGCGTAGCGCGCGGCGTTCAGGCCGGCGAGCTTGTCCGACAGGCTCATCAGGCTGCCGATCTGCGCCGGGGTCATCTCGCGCAGCACGCCGATCAGCTCCTGGGCATCGTCCAGGTGCAGCGGCAGGGTGTGGCGGTCGGTGACCGGCGGGGTCTCGTAGTCCAGGGTCTTGGCGGGGGAAATCACCATCAGCATCGTGCGGTCTCCTCGAAGCGTCGGGCGATTGTAGGGAGTTGCCGGGGCCGGCTCCACCCATGGGGACGATAGGCGGGGCCAATGAGGAGGGGCGCGGGGAGACCGTCGGGTGCGGATAAGCCGATGATCGGATTAATAAAATTAGCGCCGTAACGCAGCCGCGCCAAGGTATTTCGTCAGCCGGCGAAAAAAATTCGTCTGATAAGGAAAAAGACTTTCTACCGTCACAATTTTTCCTGTATTTCTGGAGCCGTAGACCGCCGAACCCTGCAGACAGGTGGCGGCCCCGGCCCGTCCCTTGCTTGCACCTCTCTCGAGCCCCGGCATCGAGAGCCGGCGTCTCACCGCACGGCGGAGCGCTGTCACGGCATTCCGTCGTAACGCCCCCAGAATGAGGTGACACGCGTATGGATGACCACGGACGTTCCAGCACCACCCAGCCGATCTTCTACGTCCTCGACACCAACGTTCTGATCCACGATCCCAACGCCCTGCTCAACTTCCAGGAACACCACGTCGCCATCCCGATGACGGTGCTGGAGGAACTCGACAAGCTCAAGACCGGTAAACACTCCGTCGCCGCCGAATGCCGCCAGGCCATCCGCCTGATCGACCAGGTGCTGGGCGAGGCGAGCCCGGAGCAGGTGGAGGACGGGGTTCCCATCCAGCGTGGCAAGAGCGGCCCCTGCGGCAGCCTGTCGATCCTCATGAGCAAGCGCGCCGAGCCGATCACCTGGCTGCCGGAGCACCTCAACGACAACAAGATCATCAACCAGCTGGTCGAGCTGCAGAGCCGCAACAGCAGCCGCCGGGTGGTGCTGGTCACCAAGGACATCAACATGCGCCTGAAGGCGCGCGCCTGCGGGGTGGCGGCGGAGGACTACCACACCGACCAACTGATCGACGACGTGGCCCTGCTGCCGCGCGGCTACCACTCGCTGAACGGCTCGTTCTGGGACCGCGTCAGCAAGGTCGAGACGCGCCAGGACCACGGCCGCACCTGGCACCGCGTGCAGCTCACCGACAACCTGCCGGCGGTGCACATCAACGAGTTCATCGTCGACGAGCAGGGCTTCGTCGGCTGGATCAAGGGCATCCAGCAGGACGAACTGCTGATCCTCGACCTGCACCAGGAGCCGCTGCTGCACCAGGAGGCCTGGGGCCTGCGCCCGCGCGACCTGTACCAGTCGCTGGCGCTGTACGCGCTGCTCGACCCGGACATCCACCTGGTCAACCTGTCCGGCGCCGCGGGCTCGGGCAAGACCATCCTGGCCCTGGCCGCGGCCATCGAGCAGACCATGGTCACCAAGCGCTACCGGCGCATCATCGCCACCCGCAGCGTGCAGGGCCTGGACGAGGACATCGGCTTCCTGCCCGGCACCGAGGCCGAGAAGATGGAACCCTGGCTGGGCGCCATCACCGACAACCTCGAAGCGCTGCATTCGGACGACGAATGCACCCACGGCAGCGTCGACTACATCCTCAGCAAGGTGCCGCTGCAGTTCAAATCGCTGAACTACATCCGCGGCCGCAGCTTCCAGCAGAGCCTGATCCTCATCGACGAGTGCCAGAACCTCACCCCGCACCAGATGAAGACCATCATCACCCGCGCGGGCAATGGCTCGAAGGTGATCTGCCTGGGCAACCTGGCGCAGATCGACACCCCCTACCTGTCGGCCACCAGCTCCGGCCTGACCTACCTGACCGAACGCTTCAAGGACTTCCCCCACGGCGTGCACGTGACCCTGCAAGGGGTACCGCGCTCGGTGCTGGCGGAGTTCGCCGAGGCGCATCTGTAAACGCGGAGCCGGCCGGGCTCCTGCTGGGCTGGCCGGAGTACGCGAGTCTTCCCCGATGCACGGACAACTCCCTCTCCCTTCAGGGAGAGGGCTGGGGAGAGGGTTACGGACTTCGCCGCCACTCCAGTGTTTGGCCTGGACTCCGCACCCCCACCCTAACCCTCCCCCGCAAGCGGGAGAGGGGACCGTTGGGCAGAACGGGAGGCCATGCAGTCAGCCGGCCCCACCGTAATTTCCGGCTAAAGCCGCTCTCCCAGCCGGCACGGACGGCCCCCTCTCCCTTCAGGGAGAGGGCTGGGGAGAGGGTTACGGACTCCGCCGCCACTCCAGCGTTTGGCCTGGACTCCGCCCCCCCACCCTAACCCTCCCCCGCAAGCGGGAGAGGGGACCGTTGGGCAGAACGGGCGGCCATGCAGTCAGCCGGCCCCACCGTAATTTCCGGCTAAAGCCGCTCTCCCAGCCGGCACGGACAACCCCCTCTCCCTTCAGGGAGAGGGCTGGGGAGAGGGTTACGGACTTCGCCGCTGCTCCAGCGTTTGGCCTGGACTCCGCCCCCCCACCCTAACCCTCCCCCGCAAGCGGGAGAGGGGACCGTTGGGCAGAACGGGGGGGCCACGCAGTCAGCCGGCAGTACAGGTGCAGGGAGCCACGGGCTTTCCGTGCGCTCCGGACAGCCCCCTCTCCCTCTGGGAGAGGGTTGGGGTGAGGGTGACGGACTCCGCCACCATTCCAGCGTCCGACCTGGACCCGCCCTACCTCTTTTTGTATACAATCCCCCCTCCTTTTTCACCTCTCGCCAGGCCCCCCACGGCCCATCCAGGGCGTACACTGGTTGCCATCGCTCGTTCCATCCGGAGACCTTCCTTGCTCACCCATCTCGATTCCCAGGGCCGCGCCAACATGGTCGACGTCACCGACAAGGCGGTGACCTCCCGTGAAGCCGTGGCCGAAGCGCGGGTGCGCATGCGCCCGGAAACCCTGCGCCTGATCCAGGACGGCGGCCATCCCAAGGGCGACGTCTTCGCCGTGGCGCGCATCGCCGGCATCCAGGCGGCCAAGCGCACCCATGAACTCATCCCTCTGTGCCACCCGCTGCTGCTTACCAGCGTCAAGGTCGAGCTGCAGGCCGACGGCGAGGACGCCGTGCGCATCGAGGCGCGCTGCAAGCTGGCCGGGCAGACCGGCGTGGAAATGGAAGCGCTGACCGCCGCCAGCGTCGCCGCGCTGACCATCTACGACATGTGCAAGGCCGTGGACAAGGGCATGACCATCGAGGGCGTGCGCCTGCTGGAGAAGCTCGGCGGCAAGAGCGGCCACTACCGTGCGGAGGAGGGCCGATGATCCGCGTGCAATACTTCGCCCGTTACCGCGAGGCCCTCGGCCTGGACGGCGAGCAGCTGGGCTGGAACGAGGCCTTCGCCAGCGTCGACGGCCTGCGCGAACACCTGCTGCAACGCGGCGGCGCCTGGCAGGTGCTGGCCGAGCAGAACCTGATGTGCGCGCGCAACCAGGAGTTGTGCGCCCTCGACGAGCCCCTCGCCGATGGCGACGAGGTGGCCTTCTTCCCCACCGTCACCGGAGGCTGAGGCCATGGCCGTGCGCGTCCAGGAAAGCCCCTTCGATCCCGGCGCCGAGGTCAACGCGCTGCATGCCGCCAACGTCGGCATCGGCGCGGTGGTCGGCTTCGTCGGCTACGTGCGTGACTTCAACGACGGCCGCGAGGTCGGCGGCATGTTCCTCGAACACTACCCGGGCATGACCGAGAGGGCCCTGGAGAAGATCGCCGGGCAGGCCCGGGAGCGCTGGCCGCTGCTGCGCCTGGAGATTCTCCACCGCATCGGCCGCCTGGAGCCGGGCGAACCCATCGTCTTCGTCGGCACCGCCAGCGCCCACCGCCAGGCGGCGTTCGACGCCTGCAACTTCGTCATGGACTACCTCAAGACCCGCGCGCCCTTCTGGAAGAAGGAAGACACCGCCGAAGGCCCGCGCTGGGTGGAAGGCCGCTGCAGCGACCAGGCCGCAGCGCAGCGCTGGGACAAATAGTCGCGCTACCTCTTCCGGGGAATGGGCAGGCCAGCCGCCGAGGCGCAGGCTGGCCGCAGTCTCATCCTTCCCCGGAGGCAGCCATGAGCCACCTGGCCACGCAGGACTTCCAGAGCCTGCAGATCGCCGTGCTGACCGTCAGCGACACCCGCACCCTGCAAACCGACGATTCCGGCCAGACCCTGGCCGACGCCCTGCGCGAGGCCGGCCACGTGCTGGCCGAGCGGCGCCTGGTGGTGGACGACATCCACCAGATCCGCGCGGTGGTCTGCGCCTGGATCGCCGACCCACGCATCCAGGTCGGGCTGATCACCGGCGGCACCGGCTTCACCGCCCGCGACAACACCCCGCAGGCCGTCGAGCCGCTGCTGGAGCGGCGCGTCGAGGGCTTCGGCGAACTCTTCCGCCAGGTCTCCCTGGCCGAGATCGGCACCTCCAGCATCCAGTCGCGGGCCCTGGCCGGCGTCACCAACGGCACCCTGGTCTGCTGCCTGCCCGGCTCGCCCGGCGCCTGCCGCACCGCCTGGCGGGAAATCCTCGCCGCGCAGCTGGACAGCCGCACCCGGCCGTGCAGCTTCGTGCCGCACCTGAAGACCCCGCCCAGGCCCGAGGGCGGCTGCGGCGGCGGCGCCTGTGCCTGCGGCAGCCGGTCATGAGCGGCTGCGGCTGTGACGGCCACGGCCTGAAGCCGGTGGACGAGGCCCTGGCCGAGCTGCTGGCGCGCGCCCCGGCGCCGCCGGCGGTGGAATCCGTGGCCCTGGCCGATGCCCTCGGCCGGGTGCTGGCCAGCGACCTGGAAGCCCCCTGCGACCTGCCGCACTGGGACAACAGCGCGATGGACGGCTACGCCCTGCGCGCGGCCGACGTGCCGGCGGGCGGCGGGAGCCTGGCGCTGGCCGGCTGCATCGCCGCCGGCGAGGCGGGCGACCAGGCGTTGCCGGCGGGTTGCGCCGTGCGCATCTTCACCGGTGCGCCCTTGCCGCCGGGGGCCGACAGCGTGGTGGCCCAGGAGGATTGCCGGGCCGAAGGCGACCGCGTGTGGTTGCCGGCGGTTACGCTGGGCAGCCATGTGCGCCGCCGTGGCGAAGAACTGCGCCAGGGCGCGCCGCTGTTGCGCGCCGGACTCCGCCTGCGGCCCCAGGAACTGGGCCTGCTGGCCGCCGTGGGCCAGGCCCGGGTGCCGGTGTACCGGCGCCTGCGCGTATGCCTGCTGAGCAGCGGCGACGAGCTGCGCGAGCCCGGCCAGTCGCTGGCGCCGGGGCAGATCTACAACGCCAACCGCTTCAGCCTCGGCGCCCTGCTGCGCCAATGGGGCCTGGACGTACAGGAATACGAAGTGCTGGTCGACACCCTGGCCGCCAGCCGCGACGCCCTGGAGCTGGCCGCCGCCGAATGCGACCTGCTGATCAGCAGCGGCGGCGTCTCGGTGGGCGAGCGCGACCATCTCAAGCAGGCGGTCGGCGCCCTCGGCGAACTGCACCTGTGGCGCCTGGCGATGCAGCCGGGCAAGCCGCTGGCCTTCGGCAGCGTGGCCGGCAAGCCCTGGCTGGGCCTGCCGGGCAACCCGGCGGCGGCGCTGGTCACCGCCCTGGTGGCGGCGCGGCCCTTCCTGCGCCGCGCCCAGGGGCTGGCCGAGACCGCGCTGGCGCCGCTGAACCTGCCGGCGGCCTTCGCCTGGCCGCAGCCGAACAAGCGCCGCCAGTACCTACGGGCGCGCCTGGCGACCGACGCCAGCGGCGCCAGCCGGGTGGAAATCCACCCGCAGCAGGGCTCGGCGATGCTGCTGGCCGCCAGCTGGGCCGACGGCCTGGCGGTGGTGGAGGCGGGGCGCACCCTCGTCGCCGGCGAGCCCGTGGCCTACCTGCCGTTCAGCGAACTGTACAGCTGACGTCAGCCTGGCCGCCGGCCTCGCCGAGGCGCGGCGGCCGTTCCATGCAAGGGGGAAGCATGCAACTGGTATGTCCGGCGGGCAGCCTGCCCGCCCTCAAGTCGGCGCTGCGCGAAGGCGCCGACGCCATCTACGTGGGTTTCCGCGACGACACTAACGCCCGCCACTTCGCCGGGCTGAACCTCGACGACCGCCAACTGCAGGAGGGCCTGGGGCTGATCCGCGCGGCCGGCCGGCAGCTCTATCTGGCGGTCAACACCTACCCCGGCGCCGCCGGCTGGCCGCGCTGGCAGCGGGCGGTGGACCACGCCGCCGAACTGGGCGTGGATGCGCTGATCGCCGCCGACTGCGCGGTGCTCGGCTATGCCGCGCGGCGCCATCCGAAGCTGGCGTTGCATCTGTCGGTGCAGGGCTCGGCGACCAACGTCGCGGCGCTGGCCTTCTACCACGAGCGCTACGGCATCCGCCGCGCGGTGCTGCCGCGGGTGCTGTCGCTGGCCCAGGTGCGCCAGGTGGCGGCGAACAGCCCGGTGCCGGTGGAAGTCTTCGCCTTCGGCAGCCTGTGCATCATGGCCGAGGGGCGCTGCCACCTGTCCTCCTACGTCACCGGCGAGTCGCCGAACCTTTGCGGCGTCTGCTCGCCGGCCAAGGCGGTGCGCTGGAGCGAGGAGCCCGAGGGGCTGACCTCGCGCCTGAACGAAGTGCTGATCGACCGCTACGCGCCGGGCGAGCCGGCCGGCTACCCGACCCTCTGCAAGGGCCGCTTCGTGGTCGACGGCCAGCGCTTCCACGCCCTGGAGGAGCCCACCAGCCTCAACACCATCGACCTCATCCCGCAGCTGGCGCAGATCGGCGTGGCGGCGGTGAAGATCGAGGGCCGCCAGCGCAGCCCGGCCTATGTCGAGCAGGTCACCCGCGTCTGGCGCCAGGCGCTGGACAGCTGGCGCCGCGCGCCGGAGCGCTACCAGCCGCAGGCGCAGTGGCAGGCCGCGCTGGAGAAACTTTCCGAAGGCCACCAGACCACCCTGGGCGCCTACCATCGTTCCTGGCAGTGAGGTAAAGCCTGATGAAACTCAGCCTGGGGCCGGTGCTGTTCTACTGGGACCGCCGGACACTCCTGGACTTCTACGCGCAGATGGCCGAACAGCCGCTGGACGCCATCTACCTCGGCGAGACCGTGTGCTCCAAGCGCCGCGCCCTGTCGCTGGACGACTGGCTGGGCCTGGGCCGCGAGCTGGCGCAGCAGAGCGGGGCGGAAATCCTCCTCTCGGGGCTGGCGCTGATCGAGGCGGCCTCCGAGCTGTCGGCGCTGCGCCGGCTGTGCGGCAACGGCGAACTGCGGGTGGAGGCCAACGACATGGGCGCGGTGCAGATACTGCATGGCCTGGGCGTCGAATTCGTCGGCGGCCCGGCGCTGAACCTTTACAACGGCCATGCCCTGGCCGAACTGCACGGCTGCGGCCTGCGCCGCTGGGTGCCGCCGGTGGAATGCTCCGGCGAGCAGGTGCTGGCGGTGCTGGAGCAGGCCCGGGAGCTGGGCCTGGAGGACCTGGAAACCGAGGTGTTCGCCTACGGCCACCTGCCCCTGGCGTACTCCGCGCGCTGCTTCACCGCCCGCGCGGAGAACCGGCCCAAGGACGACTGCCAGTTCTGCTGCCAGAACTACCCGGAGGGGATGTCGATGCTCAGCCAGGAAGGCGCGCCGCTGTTCACCCTCAACGGCATCCAGACGATGTCCGGCGAGCCGGGTAACCTGCTGGCCGACTACGCCTCGCTGCGCGACTGCGGCGCCGACATGCTGCGCCTGAGCCCGCGGGCGCAGGGCATGGTGGAAGTGGTCCAGGCCTTCGACCGGGTGCGCCGCGGCGCCGCGCCGCCGCTGGCGGTGGAAGGTTGCAACGGCTACTGGCATGGCCGCCCCGGCATGCTGCGCAGCGATGAGGTGAACCTGTGCTGAATCTCGAAACCGGCGCCCTGCGCGCCGCCGAACGCCTGTTGCCGCTGGCCGCGCGGGTGCCCGCGCCGCTGCAGCGGGCGGTGCTGCAACGCGCCGCCAACCGCCTGTTCGCAGCGCCCCTGGCGGCTGGGGACTTCGACCTGCTGGAGGGCCACTGGCTGCGCCTGGAGGTGAGCGACCTGGGCCTGGGCTGGAACCTCACCCGCGGCCGCAACGGCCTGCAACTGGCCGAGGGCACGGTGCCCAGCGTGACCATCCGCGGCGGCTGGCGCGACTTCCTGCTGCTGGCCGGGCGCCAGGAGGACCCCGACACCCTGTTCTTCCGCCGCCGCCTGGTGATCGAGGGCGACACCGAACTGGGCCTGGCGCTGAAGAACCTGATCGACAGCCTCGACCCCGACAGCCTGCCACCCTGGCTGTGGAGCGGCCTGCAGCGCGCCGCCCGCAGCGTGCAGGCGCAGCAGGCCTGAGGCGGCGCTCAGGCGCTGCTGAGCAGGAGGAACTGCAGTTCCTCGTAGAGCATCTCGAAATCGTCGAGCGAACTGCTTTCGCCGTAGCGCTTGCGCAGCCCGTAGTCGGTGAGGGTGAGCGCGTGCGCCGGGATCACCCCATGGCGCGCCAGGCAGCCGCGCACGCAGTGCAGGTGGCAGCCGTCCAGGGCGAGGATCGGCCGGCCGGAGCAGGCCTTCTTCACCAGCGGCGGCACGTCGCCGCCGACGCCGGCGATGCAGGACATCTCCGCCAGGCCGTCGCGGTCCAGGCGCAGGGCCAGGTCGTTGGCCAACTGGGCCAGGTTGGAACAGCCGGAACAGGAATACACGAGGGGCAACTGGGACTTCGGGTGCATGGCGACCTCCGCGCAGTGAGTGCGCAGTGTCCGGCGGTGGCCAGGCGCGGCGACATGACCTGCGTCAATTCGTGCTGACGGCTACTCCTGTGGAGGTATGAGGGTTTTACATGGGGCCCCGGATCGCGCCGGTATGTCCGGTTATCGCGGACAAGGTCCGCTCCTACGGAGGAGGAATACCGTACCTCCCGGTACCCTGTAGGAGCGGGCCCTGCCCGCGATTCGCGCGCAGGGCGCGCTCCTACAGGGGAATGGCGTGGGTGGGGTGGCGTAGGATCTTATCCGCGAATCGCGCCGGGACGTCCGGCCATCGCGGACAAGGTCCTACGGTGCCAGGAAGCACGGCTTTTCGTAGGATGGCGTTGAGCGAAGCGATACCCATCACCACGGCAGCATGGGTATCGCAAGCTCAACCCATCCTACGAAGAGCACCTCGGCGCAAGACAGTTGCTCCTACGACCGTGCTTCCCGGGAGCGTAGGGCGTATAACCGTTCGCGGTTATACGCCAATTGTAGGAGCGGGCCCTGCCCGCGATTCGCGCGCAGGGCGCGCTCCTACAGGGGAATGGCGTGGACGGGGTTGCGTAGGAGCGGATCTTATCCGCGAATCGCGCCGGTCCGGTCCTGGTTTCAACCCAACCGGTTCTCCACCGCCCATACCGCCGCTTCCACCCGCGAGCGCATGCCCAGTTTGTGCAGCACGCGCTTGACGTGGACTTTCACCGTGCCTTCGGTGATGTCCAGCTTGCGGGCGATCATCTTGTTGCTGAAGCCCTGGGCGAGCTGGCGGAGGATCTGCCGTTCGCGGTCGGTCAGGTCTTCCAGGCGCTTGGGGTGTTCGTCGCCGCGCAGGGCCTGGGCCAGCACCTGGGTCAGTTGCGGGCTGACGCTGAGCTGGCCGGTGGCGGCCTGGCGGATGTGCTCCAGCAGGCGCTCGGGCTCCATGTCCTTGAGCAGGTAGCCGTCGGCGCCGGCGCGCAGCACGCTGATCACGTCGCCGCGGTCGTCGGACACGGTGAACACCACGATGCGCGCGTCCACCCCGTTCTCGCGCAGCGCGCGCAGGGTTTCCAGGCCGTTCATGCCCTTCATGTTGAGGTCCAGCAGGATCATGTCCGGGTCCAGCTCGGCGGCCAGGCGCAGGGCTTCCTCGCCGCTGCCGGCCTCGCCGACCACGCTGAGGTCGTCCTCGAACTCCAGCAGCTGGATCACCCCGCGGCGCATCATCGGGTGGTCGTCCACCAGCAGGATGCGGGCTCGATCGTCGGTGGGGCTGGCGGTCATGGGGTGGACTCCTCGCGCTGACGTTGGGACAGGGGGTGTGGCTGGAAGCTCAGGCTGACGCGGGTGCCGCGCGGCTCGCGTGGGGCGATATGGAAGTCGGCGCCGAGGGTCTGGCTGCGTTCGCGCATGATACTAAGCCCATAGTGGCCGTTGCGGTTCTGCGTTGGGTCAAGGCCCACGCCATCGTCCTCGATGCTGACCAGCACCTGGCCGTCCTCGCCCTCGGCCAGCACCACCCGCGCGCAGTCGGCGTGGGCATGGCGGACCACGTTGGACAGCGCCTCGCGGACGATCTGCAGCAGGTGGATTTCGTCGTTGGGGTTGAGTGGGATGTGCGCCAGGCGGTTGTCCAGCTCGATGGTCAGTTCGCCGCGCTCGGCGAACTCGCGCACCGTGTCCTCCAGCGCCACCGCCAGGCTGGAGCGCTCCAGGCTCAGGCGGAAGGTGGTGAGCAGCTCGCGCAGCTGGCGGTAGGCGCTGTTGAGGCCCTCGCGCAGCTCGTCCAGTGTCTCGTCGATCTTCTGCGCCGGCGCCTCGCGCTTGAGCAGGGTGCCCAGGCGGCTGACCTGGATCTTCAGGTACGACAGCGACTGCGCCAGCGAGTCGTGCAGCTCGCGGGCGATGGTGCTGCGCTCGGCGAACAGCGCCAGGCGGCTTTCCTGCTCCTGCTGCAGGGTCAGGGCGAAGGTGCGGGCGATGTTGTCGCAGAAGGCCGCGATGCATTGCGCCTGCCAGTCTTCCAGGCGCCCGCTGGCTTCCACGAACAGCTCGCCGAAACGGTGTTCGCCGCTGGCCAGGGGGAACATCAGCAGTGGTTGCAGGCCGCCGCCCTCGCCACAGCTGTCGGCCCGGGTGCGGCAGGTGCCGCAGTCGCCCTGCAGGCAGAAGTCGGCGATGGCGCCGCTGGGGGTCAGCGAGTTGTAGGCGCGCTCGACGCCGTCCTTGTTCAGGCAGAGGGTCACCTTGCCGGCCTGCAGCACCTGCTCCAGCTGGCCCAGCAGCGGGCGCAGGCTGCGCTCGTCGTACGGGTCCTGGCCGAGGCGGCGGGCGCTGGCGTAGAGCAGTTCCAGGCGCTGGTGGCTGTGGGAGAGGGCACGGGTCTTGTCCGCCACCCGCGCTTCCAGCTCGCCGTAGATGCCCTGCAGCTCCTCGGCCATCTGGTTGAAGCGCTCGCCCAGCTGGCTCAGCTCGTCCTCGCCGCTGTAGCTGACGCGCGCCTCCAGCTGGCCGCGGCCGAGGCGGCGGGCGGTCTGCGTCAGCTCGCGCAGCGGGCCGACCACGTGGTAGCTGAGGTCGTAGAGGCTGACGAACACCACCAGCAGGCTGAGGAACAGGCACAGGCCCTGCACCGTGCTGAGCATCTGCGAGCGCTGCTCGGCGTTGCGCTGCAGGGTGCCGACGAAGGCGTCGATGTGCCCGACCAGGGTGTCGAGGGTGGCCAGGGCCGGGGTCTGGGCGACGTCCAGGCTGGCCAGTTCCAGGCGCAGCAGCTGGTGCTGGTGGCGCAGCGGGTCGTCGGCGTCGGCGCGTTGCAGCAGGCGCGCGATCTCGCTGCTTTCCAGGCGTTCGCCGAGGGTCCGGCGCAGCGCCTGGCGGCCTTCCGCCGAGGGCTCCAGGGCCAGGCGATAGCTGAGCATGCGCAGCGAGCCGGCCTGGTTGATCACCGCCGCGTCCTGGTGCGAGTAGTCGGCGAACAGCAGGGCGCTGAACATGCCGGCCAGGGCCAGGGACACCAGCAGGGTGAGGTAGCAGCCGAAGCGCAGGACGATGGAGCGGCGCAGGGTCTGGCGGCTGGCGGGGGCCATACCTCCAAAGAACCGCTCGGCCGCATCAGGCTCCGAACGAGTGCCTGTATTCATTGAAAAAACCTTTTAAATCAAAGTGTTGTGCGTGCATTTCGACGATACCCATTTGTAGGTAGCGGCGCACATCTGCCCATGAAACGGCCCCGGGCTCATTGATCGCGGTCAACGGACGCGAAATGGGCTCTGCCTAACGTGCGGCCAACGGCATCGACGAATGAGTGTTGGCCATGGCATCGCATCGACAGAAACAGTACTCCGTGCTCGGCATGAGCACACTGGCGTTCGCCGTGAATTTCGCGGTCTGGACGATGTTCTCGATCATCGGTATCCGCATCAAGGCGGAACTGGGCCTGTCCGAGGCGCAGTTCGGCCTGCTGGTGGCGCTGCCGATCCTCACCGGTTCGCTGGTGCGCCTGCCCCTGGGGTTGATCACCGACCGCTTCGGCGGGCGCATCGTGTTCTTCATCCACATGCTGCTGGTGGCCATCCCCATCTACGGCCTGGCCTTCGCCACGCAGTACTGGCAGTACCTGGTGCTGGGCCTGTTCGTCGGCCTGGCCGGCGGCTCCTTCGCGGTGGGCATCGCCTACACCTCTGCCTGGTTCGAGAAGGAGCGCCAGGGCACCGCCATGGGCATCTTCGGCGCCGGTAACGCGGGCGCAGCCATCACCAACCTTGTGGCGCCGCTGATCGTGGTCGCCTTCGGCTGGCGCATGGTGCCGCAGGTGTACTCGGTGGCCATGCTGGTGACCGCGGCGCTGTTCTGGTTCTGCACCTGGAACGACCCGGCCCACGCCAAGGGCGGCGAGGCCGACGCCAGCCGCGCCCGGCCGACCCTGGCCAAGCAGTTGGCGCCGCTGGCCGAGCTGCGGGTGTGGCGCTTCGGCCTGTACTACTTCTTCGTCTTCGGCGGCTTCGTCGCCCTGGCCCTGTGGCTGCCCAAGTACTACATCGCCGAGTACGGCCTGGACCTGAAGACCGCGTCCTTCATCACCATGCTGTTCACCCTGCCGTCGGGCCTGATCCGCGCCCTGGGCGGCTGGTTCAGCGACAGCTACGGCGCCCGCGCGGTGAACTGGGGCGTGTTCTGGGTATGCCTGGTGTGCCTGTTCTTCCTGTCCTACCCGCAGACCACCATGACCATCCACGGCATCCAGGGCGACCTCAGCCTGGGCGTGGGCCTGAACGTCTGGCTGTTCACCTTCCTGGTGTTCGTGGTCGGCATCGCCCAGGGCTTCGGCAAGGCCAGCGTGTACCGCATCATCCACGACTACTACCCGCAGAACATGGGCACCGTCGGCGGCATGGTCGGCGTCATCGGCGGCCTCGGCGGCTTCTGCCTGCCCATCCTGTTCGGCTACGCCGCCGATCACATCGGCGTGCGTTCCTCCTGCTTCATGCTGCTGTTCGGCCTGACCATCGTCTGCATGGTCTGGATGCACTACGCGATCAAGCAGCAGCGCCGCCTCGACGGCCGGGCCCAGACGGCCGACGTCGACCTTTCCCCTCTGACTTCCAGCCAATCCTGACGGAGTGCCGACATGGGCATGATCGCCAATTCCCAACTCAAAGCCGCGCGGGGGCCCCTGCTGGTCGACTGGCGCCCCGAGGACTCGCAGTTCTGGGCGCAGTCCGGCAAGCGCATTGCCACGCGCAACCTGTGGATTTCCATCCCGGCGCTGCTGCTGGCCTTCTCCGTGTGGATGATCTGGAGCACCGTCACCGTGCGCCTGAACGCCGTGGGCTTCGCCTTCAGCAACGACCAGCTGTTCCTGCTGGCCGCGCTGCCGTCGATCTCCGGCGCCACCCTGCGGGTGTTCTACTCCTTCATGGTGCCGGTGTTCGGCGGCCGCCGCTGGACCGCGCTGTCCACCGCCTCGCTGCTGATCCCGTGCATCTGGCTGGGCTTCGCCGTGCAGGATCCGCAGACGCCCTACTGGGTGTTCGCCACCATCGCCCTGCTGTGCGGCTTCGGCGGCGGCAACTTCGCCTCCAGCATGTCCAACATCAGTTTCTTCTATCCCAAGAGCCAGCAGGGCACGGCCCTGGGCCTGAACGCCGGGCTGGGCAACCTGGGCGTCTCGGTGATGCAGTTCGCCGTGCCCCTGGCGGTGGCCGGCGGCCTGTTCGGCAGCTTCGGCGGCGAGCCGCAGCAGCTTTCCGATGGCGGCCGCCTGTGGCTGCAGAACGCCGGCTGGATCTGGGTGCCGTTCATCGCCGTGGTGGCCGTCGCCGCCTGGTTCGGGATGAACGACATCGCCGACGCCAAGGCCTCGTTCAGCGAGCAGTCGGTGATCTTCAAGCGCAAGCACAATTGGCTGATGTGCTGGCTGTACGTGGCCACCTTCGGCAGCTTCATCGGCTTCTCGGCCGGCTTCGCCATGCTCAGCAAGACGCAGTTCCCGGACATCAACCCGCTGCAGTACGCCTTCCTCGGCCCGCTGGTGGGCGCTCTGAGCCGGCCCCTGGGCGGCTGGCTGGCGGACAAGTTCGGCGGCGCGCGCATCACCCTGTGGAACTACGCGGCGATGATCGCCGGGGTGTTCGCGGTGATCGCCTTCCTTCCCGGCGACGGTGGCGCGGGCAGCTTCTTCGGCTTCCTCGGCGCCTTCATCGGCCTGTTCTTCTTCGCCGGCATCGGCAACGGCTCCACCTTCCGCATGATCCCGGTGATCTTCCGCAACGAGTGGGCCGCGCGCTTCAAGCGCGGCGGCTACAGCGAGGCCGAGGCGGCCCGGAACGCCAGCATGGAGTCGGCCGCGGTGATCGGCTTCTCCGCCGCCATCGGCGCCTTCGGCGGCTTCTTCATCCCCAAGGCCTTCGGCACTTCGCTGCACATGACCGGCAGCGCCGAGGGCGCCCTCTACGTGTTCGTCGCCTACTACCTCAGCTGCATAGTCGCGACCTGGTGGTGGTATGCGCGCAAGGGTGCGGAAAGCCCCTGCTGAGCCCCGTTTCGCGAGCCTGATTAGCGTTTGAACGCCCGGCGTAGACCGGGTGAGGAGATACAGATGAGTTACCTGCTCGACCGCCTGCAGTTCTTCAAGAAGAAACAGGGCGAATTCGCCGACGGCCATGGCGAGGTCTCCAACGAGAGCCGCGCCTGGGAGAACGGCTACCGCCAGCGCTGGCAGCACGACAAGATCGTGCGCTCCACCCACGGGGTGAACTGCACCGGTTCCTGCTCCTGGAAGATCTACGTGAAGAACGGCCTGATCACCTGGGAAACCCAGCAGACCGACTACCCGCGCACCCGCCCGGACCTGCCCAACCACGAGCCGCGCGGTTGCCCGCGCGGGGCCAGCTACTCCTGGTACATCTACAGCGCCAACCGCCTGAAGTACCCCAAGGTGCGCAAGCCGCTGCTCAAGCTGTGGCGCGAGGCGCGCGCCGCGCACAAGGACGCGGTGGACGCCTGGGCGAGCATCGTCGAGGACGCCGCCAAGGCGAAAAGCTACAAGAGCGAGCGCGGCCTGGGCGGCTTCGTGCGCTCCAGCTGGGACGAGGTCACCGAGATCATCGCCGCGGCCAACGTCTACACCGTGAAGACCTACGGCCCCGACCGCGTCATCGGCTTCTCGCCGATCCCGGCCATGTCCATGGTCAGCTACGCCGCCGGCGCCCGCTACCTGTCGCTGATCGGCGGGGTATGCCTGAGCTTCTACGACTGGTACTGCGACCTTCCTCCCGCGTCCCCACAAGTGTGGGGCGAGCAGACCGACGTGCCGGAGTCGGCCGACTGGTACAACTCCAGCTACATCATCGCCTGGGGCTCCAACGTGCCGCAGACGCGGACCCCCGACGCGCACTTCTTCACCGAGGTGCGCTACAAGGGCACCAAGACCGTGTCCGTGACCCCGGACTACTCCGAGGTGGCCAAGCTCACCGACCTCTGGCTCAACCCCAAGCAGGGCACCGACGCCGCGCTGGGCATGGCCTTCGGTCACGTCATCCTCAAGGAATTCCACCTCGACAAGCCGCGCGCCTACTTCGTCGACTACTGCCGGCAGTACACCGACATGCCCATGCTGGTGCTGCTGGAGCCGCATGGCGAGGGCGCCTTCAAGCCGACCCGCTACCTGCGCGCCGCCGACCTCGACGGCCAGCTGGGCCAGGACAACAACCCCGAGTGGAAGACCATCGCCTTCGATGAAACCAGCGGCGAGCTGGTCTCGCCCACCGGCGCCATCGGCTACCGCTGGGGCGAGTCGGGCAAGTGGAACATCGAGGAGAAGGAAGGCGGCCAGGGCCGCGAGACGCGCCTGAGCCTGAGCCTGATCGACGGCCCGGAGCACGCCTGCGAGGTGGGCTTCCCGTACTTTGCCGGCCAGTTGCACCCGCACTTCAAGGGCGTGGACAACGACGAGGTGCTGCTGCGTCGTGTGCCCTTCCGCGACATCCAGGGCGCCGACGGCAAGACCCTGCGCGTGGCCACCGTCTACGACCTGCAGATGGCCAACTACAGCGTCGACCGCGGCCTGGGCGGCGCCAACGTGGCCCGCGGCTTCGATGACGCCGACACCCCCTACACCCCGGCCTGGCAGGAGCGCATCACCGGTGTGCCGGCCGCCCGCGCCATCCAGGTGGCCCGCGAGTTCGCCGACAGCGCCGACAAGACCCACGGCAAGGCCATGGTCATCATCGGCGCGGCGATGAACCACTGGTACCACATGGACATGAACTACCGCGCGGTCATCAACATGCTGATGATGTGCGGCTGCATCGGCCAGAGCGGCGGCGGCTGGGCCCACTACGTCGGCCAGGAGAAGCTGCGCCCGCAGACCGGCTGGGTACCGCTGGCCTTCGGCACCGACTGGAGCCGCCCGCCGCGGCAGATGAACGGCACCAGCTTCTTCTACCTGCACAGCTCGCAGTGGCGCCATGAAAAGCTGTCGATGCACGAAGTGCTCTCGCCCCTGGCCGACAGCAAGCAGTTCCCCGAGCACGCGGTGGACTACAACATCCGCGCCGAGCGCATGGGCTGGCTGCCCTCCGCGCCGCAGCTGGACCGCAACCCGCTGCGCATCGCCGCCGACGCCGAACGCGCCGGGCTGCCGGTGCAGGACTACGTGGTGCGCGAGCTCAAGGCCGGCAACCTGCGCTTCGCCAGCGAGAAGCCGGACGACGCGCAGAACTTCCCGCGCAACATGTTCATCTGGCGCTCCAATCTGCTGGGCAGCTCGGGCAAGGGCCACGAGTACATGCTCAAGTACCTGCTGGGCGCCAAGAACGGCGTGATGAACGAGGACCTCGGCAAGGCCGGCGGCCCGCGTCCCACCGAGGTGGACTGGGTGGAGCAGGGCGCCGAGGGCAAGGTCGACCTGGTCACCACCCTGGACTTCCGCATGTCCTCCACCTGCATGTACTCGGACATCGTCCTGCCGACGGCCACCTGGTACGAGAAGGACGACCTCAACACCTCCGACATGCACCCCTTCATCCACCCGCTGTCGGCCGCCATCGACCCGGCCTGGGAAGCCAAGAGCGATTGGGAGATCTACAAGGCCATCGCGAAGAAGTTCTCCGAGGTCGCCGTCGGCCACCTGGGCGTGGAGCAGGACCTGGTCACCGTGCCGCTGCTGCACGACACCGCCAACGAACTGGCCCAGCCCTTCGGCGGCAGTGACTGGAAGAAAGGCGAGTGCGAAGCGCTGCCGGGCAAAACCATGCCCACCCTGCATGTGGTCGAGCGCGACTACCCGAACACCTACAAGAAGTTCACCTCCCTCGGCCCGCTGCTGGACAAGCTGGGCAACGGTGGCAAGGGCATCGGCTGGAACACCGAGAAGGAAGTGAAACTGGTGGGCGATCTCAACCACCGCGTGCTGGAGCCGGGCGTCAGCCAGGGCCGGCCGCGCATCGAGAGCGCCATCGACGCCGCCGAGGTGATCCTCGCCCTGGCCCCGGAAACCAACGGCCAGGTGGCGGTCAAGGCGTGGAACGCGCTGGCCAAGATCACCGGGCGCGAGCACGAGCACCTGGCGCTGCCCAAGGAAGAGGAGAAGATCCGCTTCCGCGACATCCAGGCGCAGCCGCGCAAGATCATCTCCAGCCCCACCTGGTCGGGCCTGGAAGACGAGCACGTGAGCTACAACGCCTGCTACACCAACGTCCACGAACTGATCCCGTGGCGCACCATCACCGGCCGCCAGCAGTTCTACCAGGACCACCCGTGGATGCAGGCCTTCGGCGAAGGCTTCGTCAGCTACCGGCCGCCGGTCAACACCCGCAGCACCGACAAGCTGTTCAACAAGAAGCCCAACGGCAACCCGGAGATCACCCTGAACTGGATCACCCCGCACCAGAAATGGGGCATCCACTCCACCTACAGCGACAACCTGCTGATGCTCACCCTGTCCCGCGGCGGGCCGATCATCTGGCTCAGCGAGCATGACGCCAAGCGCGCCGGCATCGAGGACAACGACTGGGTCGAAGTCTTCAACGCCAACGGCGCCGCCACCTGCCGCGCGGTGGTCAGCCAGCGGGTGAAGGACGGCATGGTGCTGATGTACCACGCCCAGGAACGCATCGTGAACGTGCCCGGCAGCGAGACCACCAAGACCCGCGGCGGCCACCACAACTCGGTGACCCGCGTGGTGCTCAAGCCCACCCACATGATCGGCGGCTACGCCCAGCAGGCCTGGGGCTTCAACTACTACGGCACCGTGGGCTGCAACCGCGACGAGTTCGTGGTGGTGCGCAAGATGAACAAGGTCGACTGGCTCGACGAGCCGGAACATGGCGGCCTGGGCGGCGACGCCCTGCCGCAGCCGCTGCCCCGGGACATTTGAGGAGAGACGCCATGAAAATTCGTTCGCAAGTCGGCATGGTGCTGAACCTCGACAAATGCATCGGCTGCCACACCTGCTCCATCACCTGCAAGAACGTCTGGACCAGCCGCGAAGGCATGGAATACGCCTGGTTCAACAACGTCGAGACCAAGCCCGGCATCGGCTACCCGAAGGAGTGGGAGAACCAGCAGAAATGGAAGGGCGGCTGGGTGCGCAACGCCGACGGCTCCATCGTCCCGCGCATCGGCGGCAAGTTCCGGGTGCTGGCGAACATCTTCGCCAACCCCGACCTGCCGGAGATCGACGACTACTACGAACCCTTCGACTTCGACTACCAGCACCTGCATACCGCGCCCAAGGCGCAGCACCAGCCGGTGGCGCGGCCGCGCTCGCTGATCAGCGGGCAGCGCATGCAGAAGATCGAATGGGGCCCGAACTGGGAGGAAATCCTCGGCACCGAGTTCGCCAAGCGGCGCAAGGACAAGAACTTCGACCAGGTCCAGGCGGACATCTACGGCGAGTACGAAAACACCTTCATGATGTACCTGCCGCGCCTGTGCGAGCACTGTCTGAACCCGGCGTGCGTGGCGTCCTGCCCGAGCGGGGCGATCTACAAGCGCGAGGAGGACGGCATCGTCCTCATCGACCAGGACAAGTGCCGCGGCTGGCGCATGTGCATCAGCGGCTGCCCGTACAAGAAGATCTACTTCAACTGGAAGAGCGGCAAGTCCGAGAAGTGCATCTTCTGCTACCCGCGCATCGAGGCCGGCCAGCCCACCGTGTGCTCGGAAACCTGCGTGGGGCGCATCCGCTACCTGGGCGTGCTGCTCTACGACGCCGACCGCATCCATGAAGTGGCCAGCTGCGCCGACGAGCGCGAGCTGTACCAGAAGCAGCTGGAAATCTTCCTCGACCCCTTCGACCCGAAAGTGATCGAGCAGGCGCGCAAGGACGGCGTGCCGGACAGCGTCATCGAGTCGGCGCAGAAGTCGCCGGTGTACAAGCTGGCCATGGACTGGCAGCTGGCCCTGCCGCTGCACCCGGAATACCGCACGCTGCCGATGGTCTGGTACGTGCCGCCGCTGTCGCCGATCCAGAACGCCGCCGCCGAGGGCCACATCGGCAGCGACGGGGTGATCCCGGACGTCGAATCGCTGCGCATCCCCGTGCAGTACCTGGCCAACCTGCTCACCGCCGGCGATACCGCGCCGGTGCTGCGCGCCCTCAAGCGCCTGCTGGCGATGCGCGCCTACAAGCGCGCCGAGCAGGTGGAAGGCAAGCAGGACCTGGACGTGCTGGCCAAGGTCGGGCTGTCGGTGCAACAGGTGGAAGAGATGTACCGCTACCTGGCCATCGCCAACTACGAGGACCGCTTCGTCATCCCCACCGCGCACCGCGAGGAGGCGCTTTCCGACGCCTTCGCCGAGCGCTCGGGCTGCGGCTTCAGCTTCGGCAGCGGCTGCTCGGGCAACTCCGGCGTGAACCTGTTCGGCGGCAAGCCGGTGGACCGTCGCAACGTCATCCAGACCGTGCAGATCCAGGAGTGAAGGCCATGACTATCTCCCTGGAAAGCCACAGCCAACTGCTCAAGCTCTGCGCGCTGCTGCTGGACTACCCGCGCCCGGAAGTGCGCGAGGAAAGCCTGGCGCTGCACGCGCTGATCCGCACCAGCGACCTGCCCGAAGCGCAGCGCGACGGCCTCGCCGCGCTGCTCAACGAACTCTGCCAGGGCGACCTGCTGGACGTGCAGGCGCGCTACGACGGCCTGTTCGAACGCGGCCGCTCGGTCTCGCTGCTGCTCTTCGAGCACGTCCACGGCGAGAGCCGCGACCGCGGCCAGGCCATGGTCGACCTGCTGCACCGCTACAACGCCGCGGGCCTGGCCATCCACGTCAACGAGCTGCCGGACTACCTGCCGCTGTACCTGGAGTTCCTCGCCCTGCAGGACGCCGAGGGCGCGCGCGTCGGCCTGGCCGAGGTGGCGCACATCCTCGCCCTGCTGGCGACGCGCCTGGACGAGCGCGGCAGCGCCTACGCGGCGGTGTTCCACGGCCTGCTGGAACTCTCCGGCGAGCGCCCGGACCTGGCCGGGCTGCACCGCGACTGCGAGCAGGAGGCTCGCGACGACAGCCTGGAGGCGCTGGACAAGGCCTGGGAGGAAACCCAGGTGAGCTTCGGCGAACCCGCCGCCGGCTGCCCGTCGAACCCGCGGCAGCCCTCCAGCGCCCTCGAACAACCCCTGCAATGGGTCGCCCAGCCGGTGCCGCCGCGCCGGGTGGCCAGCCAAGGAGCCTGATCATGTCGTTCAATACCCTGCTGTTCGGGGTCTACCCCTACGTCGCCCTGTTCATCTGCCTGGTGGGCAGCTGGGCGCGCTTCGACCTGTCGCAATACACCTGGAAGGCCGGCTCCAGCCAGATGCTGAGCAAGAAAGGCATGCGCGTGTACAGCAACCTGTTCCACGTGGGCGTGCTGTTCATCCTCGCCGGCCACTTCGTCGGCCTGCTGACGCCGCACGCGGTCTACGAGCACCTGATCAGCACCGAGCACAAGCAACTGCTGGCCATGGTCTCCGGCGGCTTCTTCGGCGTGCTCTGCTTCATCGGCCTGACCGGGCTGATCCTGCGCCGCCTGACCGACGCCCGGGTGCGCGCCACCGGCAACGCCTCGGACCTGATGATCCTGCTGGTGCTCTACGCCCAGCTGATCCTCGGCCTGTCCACCATCGTCGCCTCCACCCACCACCTGGACGGCTCGGTGATGGTCATGCTGGCCGACTGGGCGCAGTCGGTGGTCACCCTGCAGCCGCTGGCCGCGGCCGAGGCCATCGCCCCGGTGTCGCTGGTCTACAAGCTGCACGTGATGCTCGGCCTGACGCTGTTCGTGCTCTTCCCCTTCACCCGCCTGGTGCACATCGTCAGCGCCCCGGTGTGGTACCTGGGCCGCCGCTACCAGGTGGTCCGCCAGAAGAGCCGCGCGGCCTGAACAGTCGCGCCAACCCACTGGGCGGATAACCGTTCGCGGTTATCCGCCGCCCGAAGGTGAACCCCATGAGCTGCTCCCACTACGAAAACCGCGTCGAACACGTCGAGCTGCCGAAGCTGGCGGTCAACGGCATCGCCATCGACGCCGACGAACTGGCCCGCGAACTCCAGTACCACCCGGCCACCAGCCACGCCGAGGCGCTGCACGCCGCCTGCCGCGCGCTGGTGGTGCGCCAGCTGCTGCTGCAGCGCGCCGACGCGCTGGGCATCAGCGCCGAGGCGGAGGAGGGCGAGGCGCCCGAGGAAGCCCGCATTCGTGCCCTGGTCGACCGTGACGTAGGGACACCCGAGGCTGACGAAGCCAGCTGCCGGCAATGGTATGAAGCCAACCCCGGTCGCCTGACCAGCCCCTGGCGCATGAGCCTACGGCACATCCTGCTGGCCTGCGCCCCGGACGACCTGGAAGGCCGCGCCAAGGCCCGCGAACAGGCCCTGGCCCTGCTGGAAGCGCTGCGCCAACACCCCGAGCGCTTCACCGAAAAGGCCATGCGCTTCTCCGCCTGCCCGTCGAAGAACGAAGGCGGCGACCTGGGCTGGATCGAGCCGGGCCAGACCGTGCCCGAATTCGAGAAACGCCTGCTGCGGGAAACCCCCGGCCTGCTGGCCCAGCCCCTGGAAAGCCGCTACGGCCTGCACGTGGTCGAACTGCTGGCGCGCGAAGGCGGCGAACCGTTGCCCTTCGCCGAAGCCCGCCCGCGCATCGCCGCCTACCTGCGCGCCCAGGTGCTGCAGCGCGCGGTCAGCCAGTACATCGCCGTGCTGGCCGGCGAGGCGCACATCGAAGGCTTCGCCTTCGACGCCGCGGACTCGCCGCTGGTGCAGTGAGGCAGGCGCCGCACTGGACAGCCCCCTCTTCCTTCAGGGAGAGGGTTGGGGAGAGGGCCGGATCGTCCGCCTTCGCCAACGCATCAACCGGAGCACCCACATGTCCGACTGGATCGACGGCCAGGGCCGCAAGATCGACTACCTGCGTCTGTCGGTGACCGACCGCTGCGACTTCCGCTGCGTCTACTGCATGGCCGAGAACATGCGCTTCCTGCCACGCCAGCAGGTGCTGACCCTGGAAGAGATCGAGCGCGTCGCCCGGCTGTTCGTCGAACGCGGCGTGCGCAAGCTGCGCCTCACCGGCGGCGAGCCGCTGGTGCGCCCCGGCATCGTCGGCCTGTGCGAACGCCTGGCCGCGCTGCCCGGCCTGCGCGAACTGTGCATGACCAGCAACGGCTCGCAACTCGTCCGCCTGGCCGGCGACCTGCGCGCCGCGGGCCTGACGCGCCTGAACATCAGCCTCGACACCCTGGACCCGCAACGCTTCCAGGCCATCACCCGCACCGGCCGCCTCGACCAGGTGCTGCGCGGCATAGACGCGGCGCGGGAGGTGGGCTTTTCCGGGATCAAGCTCAACTGCGTGGTGATGAAGGGGCGCAACGCCGACGAGGTGCCGGCGCTGGTGGACTACGCCATCGCCAACGAACTGGACATCAGCTTCATCGAGGAAATGCCCCTGGGCCAGGTCGGCCGCGACCGCGAGGAGAGCTTCTGCTCCAGCGACGAAGTGCGCGCGCTGATCGCCGAGCGCTTCGAACTGCTGGACAGCGCCGAGCACAGCGGCGGCCCGGCGCGCTACGTGCGCCTGGCGCAACACCCGCGCACGCGCATCGGCTTCATCTCGCCGCACTCGCACAACTTCTGCGCCACCTGCAACCGCCTGCGCCTGACCGCCGAAGGCCGCCTGCTGCTGTGCCTGGGCCACGAGCACTCCGTGGACCTGCGCGGCCTGCTGCGCCGCTACCCGCTGGACGACGGCCCGATCCTCGACGCCCTGCACGCCGCCCTGCAACGCAAGCCCGCCCGCCACGAATTCAGCACCGGTGGCGATGTGCAGGTGCTGCGCTTCATGAACCTCAGCGGCGGCTGATCTAAAGAACGCCCCTTCGTAGGGTGGGTTGAGCGAAGCGATACCCATCACCCCGGCCCGATGGGTATCGCAAGCTCAACCCATCCTACGGTCGTGCTTTTCCGTCCCGCAAAGAAAAGGCCCCGGCGAAATGAGCGGTTCGCTGGGGCCTGGGCGCATGTCTGCGCTGGATAACCGTGGTTGGAAAGGCAGATCATCTCGTCTGGCGGTCCCTCCATATGGCTGTCGTTGCAAGTCAGACTAGGCCAGCGCCGGGGCACTGACATCCCTCGTAGGGGGTAGTCCGCCCGGGGCGAAAGAGAGTGCGGCGGCGTTATCCGCCGCCTGGCGTTCAGCGCGGGTTGCTGGAGGAGCCGCCGCCGAACAGGCCGCCGAAGATGCTGTTGACCAGGCCGAACAGGCCACCGACGATCGGCAGGTTCTGCAGCACGTTGAACACGCCGCCCAGCAGGCCGCCGGACTGCGAGCCGGAAGTGCCGAACAGGTCGCCCAGCATGCCGAAGAGGAAGCCGCCGGCTACCTGGTCGATTTCGTTTTCGTTGAGTACTTTCGGATCGTTCATGGCTGTTTCTCGCAAGCAGGAAAGGGATCGGCCCGGGATGGGCCGACCCGCATTCTCCCGGCCACCGCGCAGGCGGGCCATTCGGGATGGGCGCGCCGGACGGTGGGAAACGTCCGGTGTGCGTGAGCATGGCCACGCGGAAGGGGCTGTCTTCGCGTGCTCGCGAACGGTGCTTGCCGGCGGCTGTGTGTGCCAGGCTGGCTCCGCTCCCTCACCCCAGCCCTCTCCCAGAGGGAGAGGGGGCCGCTCGGCGTGGGTGAGAAGTTCGGCGTCAACCTGTAGGAGCGAGCTTGCTCGCGAACAGTGCTTGCCGGCGGTGGCTGTGTGTCAGGTTGACTCCGTCCCCTCTCCCCAGCCCTCTCCCTGAAGGGAGAGGGGGCCGTTCGGCGTGGGCGGGAAGTCTGGCGTCAACTTGTAGGAGCGGGCCCTGCCCGCGAACGGTGCTTGCCGGCGGTGGCTGTGTATCAGGTTGCCTCCGTTCCCTCACCCCAACCCTCTCCCAGAGGGAGAGGGGGTCGTTCGGCGTGAGCGGGAAGTCTGGCGTCAACTTGTAGGAGCGGGCCCTGCCCGCGAATCGCGTGCAGGGGGATGCCACGGCTGGTGCGGCGTAGGGCGGATAACCGTTCGCGGTTATCCGCCGTTTGACCTTGGCTTGAGCCGCGCCGGAGCCAACCCGTCCGCACTCAGCCCATGGCGCACCAGCACCTCGGGCAACTCGTCGGCGCGGATCAGCGCAGCGCTGGCCTGGCCCATGGCCGCCGAGGTCTGGATGCCGTAGCCGCCCTGGCCGGCCACCCAGTAGAAACCGGGCGCCTGCGGATCGTAGCCGGACACCAGCTCGCCATCGGCGAAGAACGAGCGTAGCCCGGCCCAGGTGTGGCTGGGGCGGCGGATGCTGAGCGTGGTGTGTTCCTCGATGCGGTGGATGCCCAGGGCGATGTCCAGCTCCTCGGGCTGCACGTCGTGGGGCTCCACCGCGTCGGCGTTGGCCGGGGAGCCGAGCAGCAGGCCGGCGTCGGGCTTGAAGTAGAAGGACTCGTCCAGGCTGACCAGCACCGGCCAGGCGTGGCTGTCCACGTCTTCGCCCGGCGCGAAGAGAAAGGCCGTGCGGCGCTTGGGCTGCAGGCCCAGCGGAGCGACGCCAGCGAGTTCGGCCAGCTTGTCGCACCAGGCGCCGGCGGCGTTGACCAGCACGGGCGCGCGGTAGCTCTGCTGGGCTGTGCGCACTTCCCACTGGCCGTCGATATAGGCCGCGGCGAGCACCTCGCTGTCGAACTGCACGCTGCCGCCGTTGCGGCGGATGCCGCGCAGGTAGCCCTGCAGCAGGGCGTCGGTGTCGATGTCGGCGGCGCTGGGGTCGTACAGCGCGCCGTGGACCTTCTCGCGGCGCAGCACCGGGACCATGGCGCAGGCCTCGTCGGCGTCCAGCAGGCGCATCTCCGGCACGTTGGCGCGGGCGCTATCGAACTGGCGGCGCAGTTCCTCGGCGTCGCCGGCGAAGTCCACGATCAACTCGCCGCGCGGGCTGAGGATCGGGTGCTCGGCGAAGCCCTCCGGCGGGGCGTCGAAGAAGGTCCGGCTGGCGGCGGTCAGGGCGCGTACCTGGGGCGTGCCGTAGGCCACGGTATACAGCGCCGCCGAGCGGCCGGTGGAGTGGTAGCCGGCGTGGGATTCGCGTTCAAGCACGGCGACCTTGCCGTGGGGGGAGAGGAAGTAGCCGGTGGAAGCGCCGGCGATACCGGCGCCGATGATCAGGAAGTCGACCTCGGTCATGGGCGTCTCTGCGTCAGGCGGGTGGCCGCGGGCGGGGGAAGGGTGATGGGCATGCCGGGGCTCCGGGATGGATGATTTTTCCATTCTGGAATTTTGGGGGGGGGCGGCAAGGATGGAGGGCTCTGGCGGGTAAGGGCGGCGTCAGCCTGTAGGAGCGAGCTTGCTCGCGAATGGTGCTTGCCGGCGGCGGCTGTGTTTCGGGTTGAGTCCGCTCCCTCTCCCCAGCCCTCTCCCTGAAGGGAGAGGGGGCTTGTCCGTGCCGAGAGAACGAATGGTTTCAGCCGGAAACCTTCGGCGTTGCCGGCTAACTCCAGAGCACCAGCGTCTGCCCAACGGTCCCCTCTCCCTTCAGGGAGAGGGTTAGGGAGAGGGAAAGGCGTTGAACCAAGCCGCCGACGTTTCCGGTGAGTGCTAGAGCTGAAACTGCGCCACCAACGCCTCCTGGCTCCCAGCCACCTTGCGCAAGTGCTCGCCGCAGTCGCGGGTGTGCGCGGCGGTCTTGCGGTTTTCCGCGGTCATGTCGCTCAGGCGGTGCATGTGCTGGTTCACTTCCTGGGTGGTGGCCGCCTGCTGTTCGGCCGCCGCGGCGATCTGGAAGGCCATGGCGTGCACGCCCTGCAGGGATTCGTCAAGGGCGCCGAGGGAGTCCAGCACCGCCTGGGTGTCGTGCTCCAGGGTGCGCGCCTGTTCGCTGGCGCCGCCCATGCTGGCCTGGGCCTGGGTGGAGGAATCGCCGAGGGTGCCGACTATGGTGACGATCTCGTCGGTGGCGCTGCGGGTGCGCTGGGCCAGGCTGCGCACTTCGTCGGCCACTACGGCGAAGCCGCGGCCGGCGTCGCCGGCGCGGGCGGCTTCGATGGCGGCGTTCAGGGCCAGCAGGTTGGTCTGCTCGGCGATCGAGCGGATCACCTCCAGCACCGAGTTGATCTGCTGGCTGTCGCCGGCCAGGGCCTGCACCACCCGGTCGGCGTCGCGCAGGCCGGCGAGCAGCTGGTCCTGGCGGCCGATCATGCGCTGCAGGGTGCCCTGCATGGTGACGAAGGCCTCGCGCGCGGCCGCGCTGCCGTCGGCGCTGCGGCTGGCGCTGCCGGCGATTTCCTGCACGGTGGCGGCCATCTGGTCGACGGCGCTGACCACCATTTCCAGGGCCTCCTGCTGCTGGTCGAGGTGGCTGCTGGTGCGTCCGGCGGCGTCGAGGATGTCGCCGCTGGCGTCGCCCACCGCCTCGCTGGCCTGGCGCAGGCGCTCGACCACCTGGCGCCAGGCCGCGGCCATTTCGTGCAGGGCCTGCATCAGGCCGCTGCCGGCATCGGCGCCGCCGGCCAGTTTCAGCTCGCCGTTGGCCAGGCGCTGGGCCAGGGCCGCCATGCTCGCCGGTTCGCCGCCCAGCGGGCGCATCACGCTGCGGCTGACCAGCCAGGTGCCGGCGGCCACGCCGGCGAGGGTCAGCAGGCCCAGCACCAGCATCTGCCACATCAGCTTGCGTACCGGGGCGAAGGCCTGGTCCTGGTCCATTTCCGCCACCAGCGCCCAGTGCAGGCCGTCGAGGTTCAGCGGCACGAAGGACTTCAGCGCCGTCGCGCCGCTCAGGCCGGTCTCGGTCAGGCGTCCCTGTTCGCCGGCCAGGGCCTTTTCGCTGGCCTGGCCGGGGAGGGCGGCGGGCGCGTCGCCGGCGCGGCGCACACGATGGTCGGCGAAACGCGCCGAGTCCGAACGCAGGCGCCCGTCGCCGCCCACCAGGTAGGTCTCGCCGGCCTCGCCCAGGCCCTGGCGGCTCTGCATCACGTCGTTGATCGCCTTCAGCGGCAGTTCCAGCACCAGCAGCAGCTGCAGCTTGTCGTGGTCCTTGATCGGTGCGGCCAGCCATTGCACCGGTTGCTTGTCGTCCAGGGCCGGCTCCAGGTCGCTGATGCTCGCCTTGCCGCTGCCCAGGGCGCCGCGGACGAAGCGCCCGAAGGGCGTATCGCGCCATTGCGCGGCGTTCATGTTCTGCTGGTAGTCGGCGCCGCGGCCCAGGCTGAAGACCACGCTGCCGTCGCTGGCCACCAGGCGCAGCTCGCGGTAGCCGAAGGTCTTGGTGAAGTTCTCGAACACCGGGCGGTCGTAGTTGGCGGTGGTGACCAGCGCCTCGCTCTCCAGCCCCGCGTAGTTGGCGCCGAGGTTGCCGGCCAGGCTGCTGAGCTGGTCGTGGCGCGCCTGCCAGGCGTCCATCAGCTGCCGCTGCTTGATGCTGGCCACCGCCTCCAGGGCGTTCAGGCTCTGTTCTTCGAGGGCGCGGCTGGCCTGGTGGTAGACCACCATGGCCATCACCAGCACCGGGATGAGGCCGATGAGCAGGAAACTGAGGGCGAGCTTGGCGCGCAAGGGCATGGTCGGGATTCCGAAGGCTTGTTCTGAAGGACGTCGTAAAAAATTCTGCAAGAAGCGTGCAAATTTATTTACGAACGTAAACAAAATCGATCAGGCCGTTCGTTTATCTGCTCAGCTATCAGCCCCGGGCCCAGGCAGGACGATGGCCGGGTGCCATTGTTTGGTGGGGAGAGGGGAGGCGTCGTCCCGGCGGACCCGGCGGGACGAATGGGGCGTTGCGCACCGCGCCGGTGCGTCACCGCGCTCGCCTGGCGTCACCGGGCGTAACGCCGGCGGAAACGAAAAAGGCGAAGCCCGTGGCTTCGCCTTTTTCCGTTTCGCGCGGGGATCAGTGCTTGCGCGGCACCGGCTTGAGCAGCTCGGCGGGCGGCATCTCGCAGGTGATCTTGCGGCCCAGCAGTTCTTCGATCGGCGGCAGGGCGAAGGCGTCGTCCTCGCCGGCGAAGCTGATCGAGGTGCCGGTGCTGCCGGCGCGGCCGGTACGGCCGATGCGGTGCACGTAGTCGTCCGGGTCTTCCGGCAGGGTGAAGTTGATCACGTGGCTGATGGCTTCGACGTGGATGCCGCGGCCGGCCACGTCGGTGGCCACCAGCACGCGGATCTTGCCTTCGCGGAAGCCTTCCAGGACCTTGATGCGCTTGTGCTGCGGCACGTCGCCGGACATCTGTGCGGCGCTGATGCCGTCCTTGGTCAGGCGTTCCTCGATGCGGCGGACTTCGTCCTTGCGGTTGGCGAAGACCATCACGCGGGTCCAGTCGTTCTGCGCGATCAGGTTGTACAGCAGCTTGTACTTGTCGCTGCCGGCCACGGCGTAGACGTGTTGCTCGACGGTGTCGCTGGCGACGTTCTCCGGCTCGATCTCGACGATGGCCGGGTCCACGGTCCACTGCTTGGCCAGGTTCATCACGTCGTCGGTGAAGGTGGCGGAGAACAGCAGGGTCTGGCGCTCGCCCTTGTACGGGGTCTGGCGGATGATCTGGCGGACCTGGGGGATGAAGCCCATGTCGAGCATGCGGTCGGCCTCGTCCAGCACCATCACCTCGACCATGTCCAGGTGCACCTCGCCGCGCTGGTTGAAGTCCAGCAGGCGGCCGGGGGTAGCCACCAGGATGTCGCAGTAGCGCGATTCGAGGGTCTTGAGCTGCTTGTCGAAGTCCATGCCGCCGACGAAGCTCATGACGTTCAGCCCGGTGTACTTGGCCAGGCCCACGGCGTCCTTGGCGATCTGCACCACCAGCTCGCGGGTCGGCGCGATGATCAGCGCGCGCGGCTCGCCCATGTAGCGTTCCTTGGGCGGCGGCGTCTGCAGCAGCTGGGTGATGATCGAGATGAGGAAGGCGGCGGTCTTGCCGGTGCCGGTCTGGGCGCGGCCGATGGCGTCCTGGCCCCTGAGGGTGAAGCCCAGCACCTGCGCCTGGATCGGCGTGCAGTAGGGGAAGCCGAGGTCGTGGATGGCGTGCATCAGCCGCGGGTCGAGGTTGAAGTCGTGGAAGCGCGTCTTGCCTTCGGCCGGCTCGACCACGAAGTCTTCCAGCTTCCAGTTGTCCACAACCTGCGCTTTGGGCTTGCGCTCGCGGCGCGGGCGCTCGGTCTTCTCGGTTTTTTCGCGCGGTGGCTTGTCGGTGCGCTCGGCCTTCTCCGGGCGGTCGCCGCTGCGGTCCTGGCGTTCGCCGCGCGGCTTGTCGCCCTTGGGCGGGCGTGGCGGCTTGTCGTTGCGTTCGCCTTCGGGGCGGGGAGCGCGCGGCTTGCGCGGGCGCTGTTCGCCGTCCTGGCTGGCGGCTGCGGGGGAGGAGGGGGCTGGGGTGGGCGTTGCGGCGGGCTGCTCGCCCTCGCCCTTGCCGAAGATTTTCTTGAGTGCCTTGAGCACGGTGATCTCGTAGTGGTTAAGGATTGAACGGCCGCCAGTGTAAAGCAAGTTGCCAGCCAGGCGAAATCCGTGCGTTGGGGGCGCCGGCCAAAGCCTGCCGTGGATCAGCCGCAGAGGCGGTTGCGGCCGTGCTGCTTGGCCCGGTACAGGGCCTCGTCGGCGCGCCGCAGCAGGCCCTGCAGGCTTTCCTGCAGGTGCATCTCGGCCACGCCGAGGGACACGGTGACGCCGGGCAGGGCGCCCAGCGGGGAATAGAAGGAGTCGATCTGCTCCAGGCTCATGCGTAGGCGCTCGCCGATGGCGCGGGCCTCGTCCAGGCTCACTTCCGGCAGCAGGATGACGAATTCCTCGCCGCCGAAGCGCGCCATGCTGTCCTTGGGCCGCAGCTGGCTGCGCAGGGTATGGGCCACCAGGCAGAGGGCGTAGTCGCCGGCCAGGTGGCCGTGGCGGTCGTTGTAGTCCTTGAAGTGGTCGACATCCAGCATGAGCATCGCCAGCGGCTGCTCGTTGAACGCGCAGCGGGTGCTCTCGCGCTCGTAGACGTGCTCCAGCCAGCGCCGGTTGAACAGCCCGGTGAGGGTGTCGATGTTGGCGTTCTGCTCGGTGTTGAGGATGATCCGGTTGCCCTGGCGCACCCGCGCGCAGAGCATCTCCAGCAGGTTCTGCATCAATTGCGGGGAGTGCTCGAACAGGCTCAGCAGCGCCTCGCGGTGCAGGCGCAGCACGCGGGTGGCCTCCGTGGCCACCACGTAGGCCGACGGGTGGTCATGGTCGATGAAGCTGATTTCCCCGGCGCAGTCGCCGCTGCCCAGGGTGGACACCGGGGAATTGTCCAGGGAGCCGAGGTAGACCTTGAGCTGCCCTTCGAGCACCAGGTAGAGGAAGTGGTTGCGGTTGAAGGGCGAAAGCAGGACCTCGCCGGCCTCCAGCTCCAGCGCGCGGAATTCGTTGAGCAGCCGCTGCAAGGCGGTCCCGGCGACGTTCTGGAACAGCCGCAGGTGGCGCAACTGCTGGATATCCTGCTGCCACTGTGTCGGCTTCATGGCTGAGGGGGCTTTCGACAGGTTCCGCTGAGGGGCACGACGACTCTCCGTAGTCTGGTTCGTCCTTCGGGAACTTCAGTATTAATGACTTTTGCGTACTGGCAATTCGCTGGCGTGGTGGACCGACCAGCGGTCGGCCCAGCCTGACGACTATCCCGCGAGAGGCCCGCAGTGCGCCGTCACAGGCGCTCGCGCAGCCAGGCGGCGATGTCGGCGATCTCCTGGTTGCTGACTTCGTGGGCCATGGGGTAGTCGCGCCACTGCGCGGCCACGCCCTGCCGCAGGAGGAAGTCGTAGGCGGCGCGGCCCATGGCGGGCGCCACCACGTCGTCGTAGGTGCCGTGCAGGCACAGCGCCGGCTGCTGCTTCTTGGCCTCGGGCAGTTGCAGGTCGTCGTCGAAGGTCGGGCCATAGGTGGACAGCGCCATGACCCCGCCCAGCTCGCCCGGCCAGCGCAGGTAGCCGGTGTGCAGCACCACCGCGCCGCCCTGGGAGAAGCCGGCCAGGACGATGCGCCGCTGCGCGATGCCATGGGCCAGCTGGCCCTCGATCAGCGCGATCACCGCGTCGGCCGAGGCGTCCAGCTGCGCCTCGTCGATGGCCCGGGCCGGCGCCATGGCCTTGATGTCGTACCAGCTGGGCGCCGGCATGCCGTTGAACACCGTCACCGGGCGGGTGGGCGCCTGGGGCAGGATGAAGCGGGTGCGCGGCAGGACCTTCTGCAGCATGCGCGCCACCGGTTCGAAGTCGTAACGGTCGGCGCCCAGGCCGTGCAACCAAATGACGCACGAGTCGGCCGGCTGGGTGGGTTCGAGTAGCAGGGGTTGGCTCATCGGGGGCTCCAGGATGGGGCATGTGCGCCGCAAAGGCGCGCACACCGGAAAAAGGATCGGCGAATCTGCGAAAAGGATGTCGCTTTGCCATAACTTATCGACTTGACCTTCGCCGAAACGGGGGGCGGGAAGCATTCTGGTACGGCCCTTGCTAACTCAGGCACCAGGCTGCGATCCGTCCCGCCGGCGTAACACTCTATCCGACCCCCATCCGGAAACCAGTGCCGTCGGCGGGGCGGGCAGCCCATTGAACAGGCCGCCAAGGTGAGGGCGGCCCCCGCAATACGTCCGGCTCGCGTCATCCGCGAGCGGGGCAGCCTGGGCGGCGAAGCGGACGTATCCGCAGAGCCGGCTAGACTGACCTAAGGTTTCCACTTCGATGCAAGGTCCGGAGCAGACCGTGCGGCGCCTCACAAGGGCGAGTGGGCCGGGACTCCAACACGAATAAAAGCAAACTGGAGGTGATCGATGAAGATGGTGAAATCCACACTGGCGGTGCTGACCGCTCTGAGCGTCCTCGGGCTCAGCGGCCTGGCCCAGGCCGGCGCGACCCTGGATGCGGTGAAGAAGAAAGGTTTCGTGCAGTGCGGCATCAGCGACGGCTTGCCGGGCTTCTCCTACGCCGACTCCAAGGGCGTGTACAAGGGCATCGACGTCGATGTCTGCCATGGCATCGCCGCCGCGGTCTTCGGTGACGCCAGCAAGGTCAAGTTCACTCCGCTGACCGCCAAGGAGCGCTTCACCGCGCTGCAGTCCGGCGAGATCGACGTGCTCTCGCGCAACACCACCTGGACCAGTTCCCGCGACAGCGCCATGGGCCTGAACTTCGCCGGCGTGACCTACTACGACGGCCAGGGCTTCCTGGTGAACAAGAAGCTCGGCGTGAGCAGCGCCAAGGAGCTGGACGGCGCCACCGTGTGCATCCAGGCTGGCACCACCACCGAGCTGAACCTGTCCGACTACTTCCGCTCGAACAACCTCAAGTACACCCCGATCACCTACGACACCTCCGACGAAAGCGCCAAGTCTCTGGAATCCGGGCGTTGCGACGTGCTCACCTCCGACCAGTCGCAGCTCTACGCGCAGCGCATCAAGCTGGCCAAGCCGGATGACTACGTGGTGCTGCCGGAAGTGATCTCCAAGGAGCCCCTCGGCCCGGCCGTGCGCCAGGGTGACGAGGAATGGTTCGACATCGTCCGCTGGACGCTGTTCGCCATGCTCAACGCCGAGGAGCTGGGGATCGACTCGAAGAACGTCGAGCAGATGGCCAAGTCCTCGAAGAACCCCGACATCAACCGCCTGCTGGGCGCCGAGGGCGACTACGGCAAGGACCTGAAGCTGCCGAAGGACTGGGCGGTGCAGATCGTCAAGCAGGTCGGCAACTACGCCGAGATCTTCGAGCGCAACGTCGGCGAAGGCAGCGAGCTGAAGATCAAGCGCGGCCTCAATGCCCTGTGGAACAAGGGTGGTCTGCAGTACGCACCGCCGGTGCGCTGACCTCCCACAGCCCGCGCCCGGATCCTGGGCGCGGGCCCTGTTTCGAACGACGTGAGGTCCCCCGCGCGGTCACGGGCGTAGCCCCGTGCCCGCCGGGGCGGCCTGCGAGAGGGCTTACATGCAGAATTCCGTCAAAGCCCGGCGCCCGCGTGGCCTGTCGCTCAGCGACCCGGCCGTGCGCGCCTGGGCCTTCCAGATCATCGCCGTCGTCGCCGTGGTGGCGTTCGGCTGGTTCCTCTTCGACAACACCCAGACCAACCTCGCTCACCGCGGCATCCAGTCCGGCTTCGGCTTCCTGAACAACAGCGCCGGCTTCGGCATCTCCCAGCACCTGATCGACTACAGCGAGTCCGACACCTACGGGCGGGTGTTCTTCGTCGGCCTGCTCAACACCCTGCTGGTGACCGTGATCGGCATCGTCCTGGCGACCATCATCGGCTTCGTCCTCGGCGTGGCCCGGCTGTCGCCGAACTGGCTGGTGCGCAAGATCGCCACGGTGTACATCGAGACCTTCCGCAACATCCCGCCGCTGCTGCAGATCTTCTTCTGGTACTTCGCCGTGCTCGCGCAACTGCCCGGGCCGCGGCAGAGCCTGAGCGTCGGCGGCCTGCTGTTCTTCAACAACCGCGGCATGCAGATGCCGGCGCCGGTGGCCACCGAGGCGCTGCCGGCCTTCCTCATCGCCGTCCTCCTGGCCATCGTCGCCTGGGCCGTGCTCTGGCGCTGGGCCAAGGTGCGCCGCCATGCCACCGGCAAGACCTTCCCGGTGTTCCTCACGGGCCTGGCCACGCTGATCGTGCTGCCGGCGCTGACCGTCCTGGTGGCCGGCGTGCCGGTGCACTGGGACGTGCCGGTGCTGCAGGGCTTCAACTTCCGCGGCGGCTGGGTGGTGATCCCGGAGCTGGTGTCCATCGTCCTGGCGCTGTCGATCTACACCGCTGCCTTCATCGGCGAGACGGTGCGCGCCGGCATCCAGGCGGTCAGCCACGGGCAGACCGAGGCCGCCGGCTCCCTGGGCCTGCGCCCGGGGCAGACGCTGCGGCTGATCATCATCCCGCAGGCGCTGCGGGTGATAGTGCCGCCTTTGACCAGCCAGTACCTGAACCTGGCGAAGAACTCCTCGCTGGCCGCCGGCATCGGCTACCCGGACATGGTCTCGCTGTTCGCCGGCACCGTGCTCAACCAGACCGGCCAGGCCATCGAGACCATGGCCATCACCATGAGCGTGTACCTGGCCATCAGCCTGAGCATCTCGCTGCTGATGAACTGGTACAACAAGCGCATCGCGCTGATCGAACGCTAGGGGGACGCCATGGCAAACCATACCTTCAAGCCCGATCTGCCGCCGCCGGCGCTCAGCGTCGGGGTCATCGGCTGGCTGCGCGCCAACCTGTTCTCCAGCTGGATCAACACCCTGCTGACACTGGTCGGGCTCTACGTCATCTGGCTGATCGTCCCGCCGCTGCTGGAATGGGCCGTGTTCAAGGCCGACTGGGTCGGCGAGAGCCGCGCCGACTGCAGCCGCGAGGGCGCCTGCTGGGTGTTCATCAGCACCCGCCTCGGCCAGTACATGTACGGCTTCTACCCCGAGGCGCTGCGCTGGCGGGTGGACCTCAACGTGCTGCTGGTGGTGGTCGGCGCCGCGCCGCTGTTCCTGCGCCAGTTCCAGCACAAGCTCAAGTACGGCCTGGCCTACCTGCTGGCGCTGCCGCTGGTGTCCTACTGGCTGCTGCACGGCGGCTTCCTCGGCCTGGACAACGTGCCCACCAGCCAATGGGGCGGCCTGATGCTGACCGTGGTGATCGCCGCCGTGGGCATCGCCGGGGCGCTGCCGCTGGGCATCCTGCTGGCCCTGGGGCGGCGCTCGAAGATGCCGGCGATCAAGGTCCTGTGCGTCACCACCATCGAGTTCTGGCGCGGCGTGCCGCTGATCACCGTGCTGTTCATGTCCTCGGTGATGCTGCCGCTGTTCCTGCCCGAGGGCATGAACCTCGACAAGCTGCTGCGCGCCATGGTGATGGTGGTGCTGTTCGAGGCCGCCTACATCGCCGAGGTGGTCCGCGGCGGCATGCAGGCCATCCCCAAGGGCCAGTACGAGGCGGCCGCGGCCATGGGCCTGGGCTACTGGCGGATGATGGGCCTGGTGATCCTGCCCCAGGCCCTGAAGCTGGTGATCCCCGGCATCGTCAACACCTTCATCGCGCTGTTCAAGGACACCAGCCTGGTGATCATCATCGGCCTGTTCGACTTCCTCAACAGCATCAAGCGCGCCACCGCGGACCCGGCCTGGCTGGGCATGTCCACCGAGGGCTACGTGTTCGCCGCGCTGGTCTACTGGGTCTTCTGTTTCGGCATGTCCCGCTACTCCATGCACCTGGAGCGCAAGCTGGACACCGGCCACAAGCGTTAGGAGTTCGTCATCATGTCTGAAGCCAGCAACAAGACCGTCCCGGCCATCGGCGATCACGTGATGATCGAGATGAAGGGCGTGAACAAGTGGTACGGCCAGTTCCACGTGCTCAAGGACATCAACCTCACCGTGCGCCAGGGCGAGCGCATCGTCCTCTGCGGCCCGTCGGGTTCGGGCAAGTCCACCACCATCCGCTGCATCAACCGCCTGGAGGAGCACCAGCAGGGCAGCATCATCGTCGACGGCACCGAGCTGACCAACGACCTCAAGCAGATCGAGGCGATCCGCAGCGAGGTCGGCATGGTGTTCCAGCACTTCAACCTGTTCCCGCACCTGACCGTGCTGCAGAACTGCATCCTGGCGCCGATGTGGGTGCGCAAGATGCCCAAGCGCGAGGCCGAGGAAGTGGCCATGCACTACCTGGAGCGGGTGCGCATCCCCGAGCAGGCCGGCAAGTTCCCCGGGCAGCTCTCCGGCGGCCAGCAGCAGCGCGTGGCCATCGCCCGGGCGCTGTGCATGAAGCCGAAGATCATGCTGTTCGACGAACCCACCTCGGCGCTCGACCCGGAAATGGTCAAGGAGGTGCTGGACACCATGATCGGCCTGGCCCAGAGCGGCATGACCATGCTCTGCGTGACCCACGAGATGGGCTTCGCCCGCACCGTGGCGAACCGGGTGATCTTCATGGACAAGGGCGAGATCGTCGAACAGGCGCCGCCGGACCAGTTCTTCGACAACCCGCAATCCGACCGCACCAAGCTGTTTCTCAGCCAGATCATCCACTGAGCCCGCGCGGCGCGGCCCCCGCGGGTCGCGCCGCATCCCTGGCGTCCGAAAGCCGTCGCAAAGCCGTCCTACGCTCGTCAGCGCCCTTGGCGCTGCGGGTGCGCTTCGGCGTATCCTGGCCTTTTCCACGCCCACCAAGGCCGGCCGGCTGAACTCGGCCGTCGGATCGGTGTTCCGATACCCAGGAGCATCCTGTGGAAACCCACGGATGGGCTATACGTTGAAATAGCTCGCACTGCCGCCTGACTGAAGAGAAGCGCCGTGAACCTGACCCTCACTCCGTTGAACCTGAGCAAAGCCAAGGCCTGGAGCGCCCACGCGGTGACGGCCAGCGGCGTCATCCTGGCCCTGCTGGCGCTGCTCGCGCTGGTCGACAACCGCCCGCAGGCCTGCCTGTTGTGGCTGGGCGCGGCCCTGCTGGTGGACGGCCTGGACGGCACCCTGGCGCGCAAGTTCGACGTCAAGGCGGTATTGCCGCACTTCGACGGCTCCACCCTGGACCTGGTGATCGACTACCTCACCTACGTGTTCATCCCGGCGATCTTCATCTACCGCTACGTGCCGCTGCCGGTGCACAGCGAGCTGGCGATCGTCGGCGTCATCCTGGTGTCTTCGCTGTTCTGCTTCTGCAACGTGAACATGAAGAGCAAGGACAACTACTTCGTCGGCTTCCCGGCGGCCTGGAACGTGGTGGCGGTGTATTTCTTCGTCCTCGGGCCCGGGCCCTGGGTGAGCCTGGTCACGGTGCTGGTGCTGGCGGCCCTGACGCTGACGCGGATGAAGTTCCTGCACCCCTTCCGGGTGCGCCAGTTCATGCCGCTGAACATTGCGGTGACCTTCGTCTGGATGTTCAGTAGCGCGTTGCTGATCCTGCAGCAGCCGGTGGACCAGACCTGGTTGCTGTGGTTGTGGTTCGTGGCTTCGGCGTATTTCGTCGGCGTGTGTGTCTGGCGCACGGCGATGGAGTGGTTCAGCTGAGGCAGGGCGGGGTGTTCCGGTTTCATCGCAGGGCGGAGTCCGCTCCTATGGCATGAGCGAGCATGGCTCTTCGTAGGATGGGTTGAGCGAAGCGATACCCATCAGCGTCACCGCATGGGTTTCGCAAGCTCAACCCATCCTACGGGGTGTCATATTTGCTGGAAGGTGTAGGAGCGGGCCCTGCCCGCGATTTCGCGCGCAGGGCGCGCTCCTACATTGGAATGGCGTGGGTTGGGCGGCGTAGGAGCGGACTCTGTCCGCGATTGGATTCCCCGGCCACGCCGGACGCCCCGGTGGCACGACCAGGGGCGGATAACCGTGAACGCTCATACGCCCTACGTCCGCGGGAATGACGGGTTTCAGAACCGTTACGCAGGCGGCACCCGAGCCACCCGGCGAACCCGGTCATGTCTGATAGCACTCCGACAGGGCTCGCCGCGGCGCCTGGCATGCGCTTAAATACCAGGCGAGCCCGCGCAGGAAGCCTCGCCATGATCACCCTGTTCCAGTTCCCCCCGGCCTTCAATGTGCCCAACGTCAGCCCCTTCTGCCTGAAGCTGGAGACTTTCCTGCGCCTGTCCGGGCTGGAATACCAGGTGCAGCACGTGACGGACCCGCGCAAGGGGCCCAAGGGCAAGCTGCCCTTCATCAAGGTCGAGGGGCAGACCGTCGCCGACACCGAGATCATCATCCACGACCTCCAGCAGCGCTTCGCCCTGGACCTGGACGCCGGCCTCGACGCCCGCGGGCGTGGCTGGGCGGTGTCGATCACGCGGCTGTGCGACGAGCACCTGGCGCCGCTGCTGGTGTACTTCCGCTGGCTGGAGGAGGACGGCTGGCGCCAGGTCGCCCCGGTGCTGCTGCGCGGCATCCCGGCGCCGCTGCGGCCGGTGGTGGGCGCGCTGGTGCGCCGCAAGATCCGCGGCGAGATGCGTGGCCGCGGCCTGACTGCCCACAGCCGCGAGGAACTGCTGAGCTTCGCCCGCCAGGACCTCGACGCCCTCGACGGCATGCTCGGCGACCTGCCGTACTTCGGCGGCGCCCAGCCCTGCAGCGCCGATGCCGCGGCCTACGGGATACTCGCCAACCTGGTGCTGTGTACCCTGGAAACCCCCCTCAACCACATGGCGCGCGAATACGAGCGCCTGGTCGGCTACTGCGAACGCATGCAGCAGCGGGTCTGGGCATGACCCAGGCCGAGCCCAAGCCCTGGTTCGTCTACCTGGTGCGCGCCGCCAACGGCGCGCTCTACTGCGGCATCAGCGACGACCCGCAGCGGCGCTTCGAGGCGCATTGCAGCGGGCGTGGCGCGCGCTTCTTCCATTCCAGCCCGGCGCAGGCGCTGGTATACGTCGAGGCCTGCGCCGGCAAGGGCGAGGCGCTGCGCCGCGAGCGCGCGATCAAGGCCCTGGGCAAGCCGGCCAAGGAGCGCCTGGCGCTGGCCGGCGCGGCCCTGGCCATCAGCGCGGCGGATGGCCGTCCATAGCTTCGACCGGGTAGGACCGCGCGCCGCGGCGGAGTAAGCTGGAAGGCCCTCAACGCCGGCCAACGGAGCCCCGCATGTCCGAGCTGATCCTGCACCACTACCCGACTTCCCCCTTCGCCGAGAAGGCCCGCCTGCTGCTGGGCTTCAAGCAGCTGTCGTGGCGCTCGGTGCTGATCCCGCCGATCATGCCCAAGCCCGACCTGCTGGCGCTCACCGGCGGCTACCGCAAGACGCCGGTGCTGCAGGTGGGGGCCGACGTCTACTGCGACACCGCGCTGATCGCCCGCCGCCTGGAGCAGGAGAAGGCCACCCCGGCGCTGTTCCCCGAGGGCCAGGAATTCAGCGTCGCCGCCTTCGCCGCCTGGGCCGATTCGGTGCTGTTCCAGCACGGCGTGAGCCTGGTGTTCCAGCCCGAGTCCATCGCCGTGCGCTTCGGCAAGCTGCCGCCGGAGTTCCTCAAGGCCTTCGTCGCCGACCGCAGCCAGTTGTTCAGCGGCGGCAGCGCCGCGCGCCTGCCGGCCGAGCAGGCGCGCCAGCAATGGCCGGTGTTCATGGCGCGGCTGGAGCAGCAACTGGCGCGGGAGGAGGGCGACTTCCTGTTCGGCGAGCCGTCCGTGGCGGATTTCGCCGTCGCCCACGTGCTCTGGTTCGTCAAGGCCACTCCGGTGACCTCGCCGCTGGTGGACGCCTACCCGTCGGTGGTGGCCTGGCTGGGCCGGGTGCTCGGCTTCGGCCATGGCGCGCACAGCGAGATGAGCGGCGAGGAAGCCATCGCCGTGGCCCGCGACAGCCAGCCGGCGGCGCTGCCGGACGAGCCGTTCAGCGACGCCAACGGCCTGCGGGCCGGCCAGCGGGTGGCCATCGCGGCGACCGACTACGGCGTCGATCCGGTGGAGGGGGAACTGCTGCACGTGGGCAGCGAGGAACTGATCCTGCGCCGCGAAGACCCGCGCGCCGGGGTGGTGCATGTGCATTTCCCGCGGCTGGGGTTCGCCGTCGAGGCGCGCTGAAACGCAGGAGCCACGGCCCTTGGCCTTTGGCCCGAAAAGCGCCAGCCACGCCATTCCCTTCACGCCATTCCCTTGTAGGAGCGCGCCCTGCGCGCGAATCGCGGGCAGGGCCCGCTACAGCCGGGACAACGGCGGATAACGCCGTAGGCGTTATGCGCCCTACGGGGAATGGCGTGGGTGGGCGCGCGTAGGAGCGGATCTCATCCGCGAATCGCGCCGGAATGTCCGGCTATCGCGGGCAAGGTCCTACGGTTCCAGGAAGCACGGCTTTTCGTAGGATGGCGTTGAGCGGAGCGATACCCATCACTCCGGCAGCATGGGTATCGCAAGCTCAACCCATCCTACGAAAAGCACCTCGGCGCAAGACAGTTGCTCCTACGACCGTGCTTCCTGGAAACGTAGGAGCGGACTCCGTCCGCGATTCGCGGTTATTTGCGCCGCTTGAGCTGGTCGTGCAGCTGCGTCGGTAGCCCGCGGATGATCAGCATGTCGCGCTCCTCGTCGTACTCCACCTTGCTGCCCAGCAGGTGCGCCTCGAAGCTGATCGACAGGCCCTCGGCGCGGCCGGTGAAGCGGCGGAACTGGTTGAGGGTGCGCTTGTCCGCGGGGATTTCCGGGGCCAGGCCGTAGTCCTTGTTGCGGATGTAGTCGTAGAAGGCGCGCGGCGCCTGGTCGTCCATCAGCTCGGAGAGCGCGTCCAGGGCCATCGGCTCGCCCAGGCGCGCCTGGCTGGTGGCGTAGTCGACCAGGGTGTCGGTCTTCTCGCGGGCCTGCTCTTCGGGCAGGTCCTCGCTTTCCACGTAGTCGCTGAAGGCCTTGAGCAGGGTGCGCGTCTCGCTGGGGGCGTCGACGCCTTCCTGGCAGCCGATGAAGTCGCGGAAGTAGTCCGAGACCTTCTTGCCGCCCTTGCCCTTGATGAACGAGATGTACTGCTTGGAGGTCTTGTTGTTGCGCCATTCCGAGCAGTTGATCCGCGCCGCCATGTGCAGCTGGCCCAGGTCCAGGTGGCGCGAGGGCGCCACTTCCAGCGCCTCGGTCACCGCCACGCCCTCGCTGTGGTGCAGCAGGGCGATGCTCAGGTAGTCGGTCATGCCCTGCTGGTAGTGGCAGAACAGCACGTGGCCGCCGGTGGAGAGGTTGGACTCCTCCATCAGGCTCTTCAGGTGCTCCACGGCCTGGCGGCTGAAGGCGACGAAGTCCTTGCCGCCGTCCAGGTACTCGGCCAGCCAGCCGCTGAACGGGTAGGCGCCGGACTCCTCCTGGAACAGGCCCCAGGCCTTGTTCGGCTTGGCGTTGTAGCTTTCGTTGAGGTCGGCCATGAGGTTCTCGATGGCCTGGGAGTCGCCCAGTTCGGCGTCGCGCGCGTGCAACGTGGCGGGGTTGCCGTCGGGCTTCTTGTCGATCAGGTGGACGATGGCGTGACGAATCGGCATCTCGGGCTCGGCTCTGGACGATGGTGGCAAAGCCGCCAGTTTACCCGAGCGCGACGCGCCACGCTCACCCGGCCTTGTCCAGCGGCGCCTCGCCGTCGCGCTCGCGGCGGTTGCGGCGCAGCTGGCGCAGGCGGCGGATCACGTAGTTCAGGTGCAGGTGCAGCTCGTACAGCTCGTTGTAGTACGACAGCGGCACCTCCACCCGCGACAGCTCGGCCTCCAGGCTCTCCAGGCGCTCGATCTCGCGGCTGAGTTCCGCGCTGCCGGTGTTTTCGTCCAGGCGCCGGTCGATTTCCCGCAGGTAGCGGTACCAGCGGTAGATGCGCGCGCGGATGCGCCAGCGGTACAGCGGGCCGATGGACTTGAACAGCGGGATGAGGATGGCGATGAAGGGGATCAGCAGGATGATGTAGCGGTCGGCCAGGGAGGCGATGCGGAACGGCAGGAAGCGCTGCAGCAGCGGCAGGCCGCTCTTGTAGTAGCGCTCGGCGTCCTCGTTCAGGCGCAGGGTGCGCGGCTCGGCGGCGGGGAAGGCGCCGGGGGCGTCGAGCAGGCTGCCCTGGCGCATCGCCTGGCGCGCGGCCTGGAGGATCAGCGGCGTCAGCGCCGGGTGGAAACGGTCGTTGATCACCAGGGTGGCCACCGGCGACAGGGTGGTCAGGTTGCGGTGCGGCACGTTGTGTTCCAGGTTCAGCAGGCCTTCGCCCACCTCCAGGCGCTTGAGGAAGCGCAGGCGCGCCTCGTAGGCGTCGGCGCGGCGGAAGCCGGCCAGCAGCAGCCGCTCGCTGGCGGCCAGGCGCTGGATCAGCGGGTTGTCCGCCGGGCCGACGAAGAAGGCGGCGTCCAGGCTGCCGGCCAGCAGCGCGTCGGCGGCGCTGTCGCCGCCGCTGGCCTGCCAGCCGGCGGGGTGCTGTTCGTCGCCGATGCCGTTGGCCTGGAGGATGGCCGCGGTGATCGCCTCGGTGCCGCTGCCGCGGCTGCCCAGGGCCACGCGCAGGGGCAGCAGGTCGGCGATGCGGTCGATGTGCACGTCGCGGCGCTGGAACAGCCACAGCGGCTCCTGGAACATGGCGCCGAGGGTCTGCAGGCGCTGCCGCTGCCCGGCGGCGAGCTGGCGTTCCTGGCCGCTCTGCACCAGGGCGATGTCCACGCCGCTGTGCTCGTCCAGCAGCAGGTCCATGTTCTGCCGCGAGCCGGCGCTGGGCACCAGCTTCAGCTCGAAGCCCTGTTCGGCCAGCTCGGCCCGCAGCTTTTCGCCGAAGGCCGCGTAGCCGCCGTCGGGGGCGCCGGTGGCAAGGGTCGCGCTCATCGGCGGCGGCGGCGCGACGAAGTAGAAGACCGCGGCCACCAGGGCGGCCAGCACGGGCACTATCCACAGGTTGGCGCGCACCAGGATGGCGAGGTCGCGGAGCATGTTGAGCAGGCGTTGCATGGTCTGATTCCCGGCCGGCGTTCCTTCAGGATAGCCAGCCTGGCGCGGGCGCACCCCGGAAGCGGGTATCATCGCCGGCTGGATCACACAGCGGGACAGCAGGCGCATGCGCATCCTCCACACTTCCGACTGGCACCTCGGCCAGCACTTCATGGGCAAGAGCCGCGAGGCCGAACACCGCGCCTTCTGCCGCTGGCTGGTGGAGCGCGTGCGCGAGCACGCGGTGGACGCGGTGATCATCGCCGGCGACGTGTTCGACACCGGCGCGCCGCCCAGCTATGCCCGCGAGCAGTACAACCGCTTCATCGTCGAACTGCGCGAGACCGGCGCCAGCCTGGTGGTGCTGGGCGGCAACCACGACTCGGTGGCCATGCTGGAGGAATCCCGCGAGTTGCTGGCGGTGCTCGGCACGCGGGTGATCGCCGCCGCCGGCGCCGACCTCGACCGGCAGTTGCTGGTGCTGCCGCAACGCGACGGCACGCCGGGCGCGGTGCTCTGCGCCATTCCCTTCCTGCGCCCGCGCGACCTGCTGGCCAGCCAGGCCGGGCAGAGCGCCCAGGACAAGCAGCTGGCACTGCAGCAGGGCATCCAGGCGCACTACCAGGCGCTGTTCGCCCTGGCCGAGGCCAAGCGCGCCGAACTCGGTGGCAAGCTGCCGATAGTCGCCACCGGGCACCTGACCACGGTCGGCGCCAGCGCCAGCGAGTCGGTGCGGGAAATCTACGTTGGCAGCCTGGAAGCCTTCCCCACCAGCGCCTTCCCGGCGGCGGACTACATCGCCCTGGGGCACATCCACCGGCCGCAGAAGGTCGGCGGCCTGGAGCACATCCGCTACTGTGGCTCGCCCATCGCCCTGAGCTTCGACGAGGCGCGACAGGCCAAGGAAGTGCTGCTGGTGGACCTCGACGAAAGCGGCCTGCGCGCGGTGACGCCGCTGGCCGTGCCCTGCTTCCAGCCCTTGCAATCGCTGGCCGGCGACCTCGACAGCCTGCCCGCGGCGCTGGCCGAAGCCGCCAACCTGGGCACGCCGGAACGGCCGGTGTGGGTGGAAGTGCTGGTGCGCAGCGACGACTACCTGAACGACCTGCAGGCGCGCCTGGAGAAGCTCTGCGAGGCGCTGCCGGTGGAAGTGCTGCGCACCCGCCGCGAACGTGGTAGCCAGCAGGTGGGGCTGTTCGGCGAGGCGCGCGAGACCCTCGACGAACTCTCCGCCGAGGACGTCTTCGAACAACGCCTGGACGCTGAGGACCTGGCGCCGCCGCTGCGCCAGGAACTGGCCGGGCTGTACCGCCAGGTGGTCGCCGAATTGCGCGAGGAGCAAGCCTGATGCGCATCCTCAGCCTGCGCCTGAAGAACCTCAACTCGCTCAAGGGCGAGTGGAAGATCGACTTCGCCGCCGAGCCCTTCGCCGGCAACGGCCTGTTCGCCATCACCGGGCCCACCGGCGCCGGCAAGACCACCCTGCTGGACGCCATCTGCCTGGCCCTGTACCACCGCACGCCGCGCATGAACACGCTGTCGCAGAGCGGCAACGAGCTGATGACGCGGCACACCGCCGACTGCCTCGCCGAGGTCGAGTTCGAGGTCAGGGGCCGCCGCTACCGTGCCTTCTGGAGCCAGCGCCGGGCCCGCGACAAGGTCGACGGCGCGCTGCAGGCGCCCAAGGTGGAGCTGGCGCGCATCGAGGCGGCCGGCGGCGAGGGGGAAATCCTCACCGACAAGATCAACGACAAGCTGCGCCAGACCGAGCAGCTCACCGGCCTCGATTTCGGCCGCTTCACCAAGTCCATGCTGCTGGCCCAGGGCGGTTTCGCCGCCTTCCTCGAAGCCAGCGCCAACGACCGCGCGGCACTGCTGGAAGAACTCACCGGCACCGAGATCTACGGGCTGATTTCCCAGCGCGTGTTCGAACGTACCAAGGTGGCGGAGAGCGACCTGAAACTACTGAGAAGCCGTGCCGAAGGCATGGAACTGCTCAGCGAGGAACAGCGCGGCGAACTGCAGGCCGAGGCCGAACGCCTGCTGGCCGAGGAAGCGCCGTTGCTCCAGCGTCAGGCCGAATTGCAGGCCCAGCGCCGCTGGCGCGAGGACCTGGACCGCGCCGAACAGCAGCACCAGCAGGCCGTCGCGCGCGAGCAGCAGGCCCGCGATGCCTTGCTCCAGGCGGCCCCCGACCTGCAGCGCCTGGCCGCCAGCGAGCCGGCGGCGCGCCTGCAGCCCCTGCATGCAGCCTGGCAACAGGCGCGCCAGGCGCTGGAGCGGGACCAAAGCGGCCTGGCGGACCTGCAACGCCAGCAACGGGACTGCGCGGAGCAGGCCGTGCGCAGCCTGTGGCAGGCCAGCCAGTACAGCGCGCAGTGGGCGGGGCAGCGCCAGCTCGCCATCGATGAACTCGCAACGCAGCGCCGCGAAGTACAGGCGCAGCTTGCCGCGCACCCGCAACGTGCCCGCCTGGGCGAACTGCTGGGGGGCTGGCGTGCGCAATTCGCCCAGCGCGAACAGCTCGGCGGCGAACTGCAGGGCGCCCGCGCGCGCCTGGAGCAGGAAGCCTCCGCCATCCAATCCTTGCACGGCCAACTCACCGCCCAGGGCCAGGCCCTGGCCGACGCCGGGCAGGCGCTGGACGCGGCGCGCCAGGCTGAGGCACAGCAGCAGGCGCGCTTGCAGGCCCTGCTGCAAGGCGCCGGCGAAAGCGCCCTGCGCGAGCGCTGGCAGCAACTGCAGCAGCAGGGCAGGGCGTTGGACCGCCTGCAGCAGCTGGCGCAGAGCCGCGAGCAGGCCAGCGCGCAGTCTGCTCGCCTGCAACCCCAGCTCGATTCGCTGCAGCAACGCCAGGCGCAGAAGGAAACCGCGATCGCCGAACTGCGCGAGCGCTACAAGGCGCTGAAGCAGCAGGTCGCCGACAAGGAAAAACTGCTGGAGCAGGAGCAGCGCATCCAGGCCCTGGAGGCCTACCGCGCACAACTGCAGCCCGGCGAAGCCTGCCCCTTGTGCGGCTCCCACGAGCACCCGGCCATCGCCAGCTACCAGGCGCTGGACGTATCGCAGACGCGCCGTGCCCTCGACGAATGCCGCACGGCCCTGGCCGCTCTGGAAAGCGACGGCGTGGCGCTGCGCGACGAACTCTCCGACGTGACGGCCCAGGCGGCACAGGCTCGGCAACAGCTGGAGCAACTGCGCGAACAACTGCACCAGCTCGATGCCGAATGGCAGCGCCAGTCGGCCGAACAGAACCTCGCCATCGAGGATGCCGCCGGCCTGGCCGCGATCCGCCAGGCCCAGGAGCAGGCCTTGGCCGACCTGCAGGAGCGCCTGGCGGCGCTCGATGCGTTCAAGGGCGAATTGCAGCAGGCCGCGAGCGCCCGCGAGCACGCCGAGCGCAGCCATGCGGCCGCGTTGCAGCAGGAGGCTTTGCTGCATCGGGATCTGGACAACGCACAGCAGCGCCAGGCGGAACAGCAGCAACGCCTGGAGCAACTGCAAACCCAGGCCGAACGCCAGGCCGCCGAGCTGCTGGCCAGCCTCGACGGTTTCGCCGCCGCCTTGCCCGAGCAAGGCGCAGCCTGGCTGGCCGAACGCGAAGGCGAGTGGCGCGCCTGGCAGCAGGCTCAGCAACGGGACCAGCAACTGCAGGAGGCCGAGCGCGAAGCCCAGCGCCTGCTGCAGGAAGCCGAAGCCCAGGCCGGGCAGTGGCGCGAACGCTGGAGCGCCAGTGGCGAGCAGGCATTGCCGGAGCTGGCGCCCGAGGCGCAGCCGCAACAGGCACTGCAAGCGGCGGAGGCGGCCCTGCAGGCGGCGCAGCGCCAGGCCGATGCGCTGCTCGGCCGCGAGCAGAGCCTTGCCGCGCACCTGGAGCAGGCGCGCACGACTCTGGCCGAATGCGAGCGAGCCTGGCAGCAGGCGTTAGCTGAAAGCCCGTTCGCCGACCTGGCGGCCTTCCTCGCCGCGTTGCTGGAAGATGGCGAGCGCCAGCGCCTGGGCGAACTCAAGACGCGCCTGGACACCGCGCTGACCGAAGCCGTGGCGTTGCGCGTCGCCGCCGAGGAAGCCGAGCGCCAACTGCGCGCGCAACCGCTGGGCGAACTGGAGCTGGCGGCCCTCGACGAGCAATTGCAGGCCCTCGCCACCCAGCTGCGCGAACTGGGCCAGCGCCAGGGCGAAGTACGCGCGCAACTGCAGGGCGACGACGCGCGCCGTGCCAGCCAGCAGGCGCTGTTCGCCGAGATTGCCGCGCAAGAGGCGCACCACGATCTCTGGCAGCGCCTGAACGGCCTGATCGGTTCCTCCGATGGCGCCAAGTACCGGCGCTTCGCCCAGGGCCTGACCCTCGACCACCTGGTGCACCTGGCCAACCGGCAACTGCAGCGCCTGCACGGCCGCTACCAACTGGCGCGGCGCAGCGACGGCGAGCTGGAACTGGAGGTAGTGGACACCTGGCAGGGCGACGTCGCCCGCGACTGCCGCACCCTCTCCGGCGGAGAGAGCTTCCTGGTCAGCCTGGCGCTGGCCCTGGCGCTGTCCGACCTGGTCAGCCACAAGACCAGCATCGACTCGCTGTTCCTCGACGAAGGCTTCGGCACCCTCGACGGCGAAACCCTGGAAGTAGCGCTGGACGCCCTCGACAGCCTCAACGCCAGCGGCAAGAGCATCGGCGTGATCAGCCACGTCGAGGCGCTCAAGGAACGCATCCCCGTGCAACTCAAGGTGCACAAAGGTGTCGGTATGGGGTACAGCCGCCTCGACGCGTGCTTCGCCGTGCAATCCTGAGCCTTGCCCGGCGTCATTGCGCCGCACGTTGGGCGGCGCGACGACTTGCAATCGAAGCGCGGCGAGGTAGGCTCAAGAGCGCACTCTTGGTCGTGAGAGGAATAACGCAGGGAGTGCGTCAGGCTCGTCCCGGACCGCCAGTTTCGGCACGCACAGGGGCGGCATCCACAAGACCCCTTGAGGTGATCGAGATGAAGAAAACCGCAGCCACTGCGAAGAAACCCGCTGCACCCAAGACCGCTGCCAGCAAGCCGGCCGCTGCCAAACCCGCTGCTGCGAAACCTGCCGCGGCGAAGAAGCCGGCAGCGAAGAAACCCGCCGCCAAACCGGCAGCTGCCGCCAAGCCCGCCGCCGCGGCCAAGCCGGCACCGCGCCGCGCACCGGCCCTGGCCACCCCGTCGGACCTGTCCAGGGACGCCACCCGCGACCTCAGCGCGGCCCTGAGCCGCCTGCTGGCCGACGTCTTCGCCCTGTACCTGAAGACCAAGAACTTCCACTGGCACGTGAGCGGCCCGCACTTCCGCGACTACCACCTGCTGCTGGACGACCAGGCCACCGAAATCTTCGCCATGACCGACCCGATCGCCGAGCGCGTGCGCAAGATCGGCGGCAACACCATCCGCTCCATCGGCCACATCGGCCGCCTGAAGCGCATCGCCGACAACGACGCCGAGTTCGTCCAGCCGCTGGACATGCTGGCCGAGCTGCAGGAGGACAACAAGTCGCTGACCGCCTACATGCGCGAAGTCCACGATCTGTGCGACGAGTACCACGACATCGCCACCGCCAGCCTCATCGAGAACTGGATCGACGAGACCGAGCAGCGCACCTGGTTCCTCTTCGAGACCAGCCGCCGCGGGGATGTGACGGGGCATTGAGGGTGCATGGCTGAAGAGAGGAGGGCCCCTTTTGCAGGGGCCTTTTTCTTTGATGTGGAGGTGGGCGACAGTGTGTGCTGCGACCCCGCTTGCCCTCTCCCTAACCCTCTCCCTGAAGGGAGAGGGGACCGTTGGGCAGACGCTGATGTTTTGGAGTCAGCCGGCTAGCACAGAGGCTGCCGGCTGAAACCAAGCCTTCTCTCGGCACGGACAAGCCCCCTCTCCCTTCAGGGAGAGGGCTGGGGAGAGGGCGCGGACTTCGACGCCGCTCCAGCGCTTCACCTTCGCTCATTCTCTTCCCTGCGTTTGTGTCGACCTGCTTTCCCGGTTGACACCCCCACACAGCAAGCCGAAAAAGAAGAACCACCCCAGGAGACTCCCCCATGCTGCTCCACGCCCCCACCTCGACCCTCCTCCTCATCGACATCCAGGAACGCCTGTTCCCCGCCATCCACGACGCCGAGGCGCTGCTGCAGCACAGCGCCTGGCTGCTGGCCGTGGCGCAGCGCCTGGGCGTGCCGGTGCTGGCCACCGAGCAATACAGCAAGGGCCTGGGCCCGACCCTGGCGCAACTGCGCGAGCACCTGCCGGCCGAGTCCATCCTGGAGAAGATCGCCTTCTCCGCGGTGGCCGACCCGGGCCTGCTGCAACTGCCCGGCGGCGAGCGCCGGCAGTTCGTGGTGTGCGGCACCGAGGCCCACGTCTGCGTGCTGCAGAGCGTGCTCGGCCTGCTGGCCGAGGACCGCGAGGTCTACGTGGTGGCCGAGGCGGTCGGCTCGCGGCGCCCGGAGGACAAGGCCCTGGCCCTGGAGCGCATGCGCCAGGCCGGCGCGGTGATCGTCAACCGCGAGATGGTCGCCTTCGAATGGCTGGAGCGCGCCGGCAGCGAGACCTTCCGCGCCGTCAGCCGCGAGTTCATCCGCTAGTCAGCGGTACCAGGCGGCGCGCGCCTCGGCGTCGAGGAAGGTCCAGGCGACGAAGCGGCTCTGCTTCTGCCCCTGGGCCATGTCCAGGGTGCGCACCTGCAGCGCGCCGGCTTTCTTCAGGGCGCGGCGGAAGTCGTCGAGGTTGCCGGCCTTGGACACCAGCGAGCTGAACCACTGCACCTGCTGCGCCACTTCGCGGCTTTCGCTGGCCATGCGCTTGAGGAAGGCGATCTCGCCGCCCTCGCACCACAGCTCGTTGCTCTGCCCGCCGAAGTTCAGCAGTGGCAGCTTGCGCGAGGGGTCGAGCTTGCCGAGGTTCTTCCACTTGCGCCGGCTGCCGGCGCGGGCTTCCTCGGGGGAGGCGTGGAACGGCGGGTTGCACAGGCTGGCGTGGAAGCGTTCGTCGGCGTGCAGCAGGCCGTGGAAGATGTGCTGCGGCTCGCTCTGCTGGCGCAGCTCGATGGCCTCGGCCAGGCCCGGGTTGCCCAGCACTATGTTGCGCGCCGAGGCCAGGGCGGCGGGTTCGATGTCGGCGCCGAGGAAGCGCCAGCCGTAGTCGCGGTGGCCGATCAGCGGGTAGATGCAGTTGGCCCCGACGCCGATGTCCAGCACCCGCACGCCGGGCCCGCGCGGCGCGCTGCCTTCGTTGTCCTCGGCCAGCAGGTCGGCCAGGTAGTGCACATAGTCGGCGCGGCCGGGGATCGGTGGGCAGAGGAAGTCGGCGGGGATTTCCCAGTGGCCGATGCCGTACTGCGCCTTGAGCAGCGCGCGGTTGAACACCCGCACCGCCTGCGGGTCGGCGAAGTCGATGCTGGGCTTGCCGTAGGGGTTGGTGATGACGTAGTCGCCCAGCTCGGGGCTGGCGGCGATCAGGCTGGGAAAGTCGTAGCGCCCCTGGTGGCGGTTGCGCGGGTGCAGCAGGTCGGGCTTCTTCGCGGCGGGGTCGCGCAGCGGTTGCGGCTTGGCGGGGCGTTTCGGCGGCTTGGGCATGGCGGGCGGCAGGGCAGGGGAGCGGAGGGCGATTTTCCCACAGAAGCGCGCCTTCTGCTTCTCGTAGGAGCGGATCTCATCCGCGAACCGCGCCGGGACGTCCGGCTATCGCGGACAAGGTCCTACGGTTCCAGGAAGCACGGCTTTTCGTAGGATGGGTTGAGCGGAGCGATACCCATCACCCCGGCAGCATGGGTATCGCAAGCTCAACCCATCCTACGAAAAGCACCTCGGCGCAAGTTGCTCCTACGACCGTGCTTTCCTGGAAACGTAGCGGGCCCTGCCCGCGATTCGCGCGCAGGGCGCGCTCCTACAGGGGAATGGCGCAGGTGGGGCGGCGTAGGAGCGGATCTCATCCGCGAATCGTGCCGATAGTTCCGGCTATCGCGGACAAGGTCCGCTCCTACGTGGGAGGAATGCCGTGCTCCCCGGCAACCTGTAGGAGCGGGCCCTGCCCGCGATTCGCGCGCAGGGCGCGCTCCTACACGAGGATGGCGTGGGTGGGGCGGCGTAGGAGCGGATCTCATCCGCGAACCGCGCCGATATGTCCGGCTATCGCGGACAAGGTCCGCTACAAGGCGGATTCAGGGGTATTCCAGAGTCGCCTTGATCTTGCCCAGGTTCGCCTCGATCCAGCGCGGGTCGATGGCGCCCCAGTCGCGGATGCGGTAGTGCCCGGCGTTGTTGCGCTCGCCGGCGTGCTGTTCGAACACGCAGTCGATGTCCAGGTCGGCCAGCGCCGCCAGGGTGTCCTGGGCGGTGCGCCGGGGCATGCCGGTGGCTTCCATCAGCGCCGGCACGCTGCTGGCCTGGCCGCTGTGCACCAGCCAGGCGACGTACAGGCGGCGGTAGAAACTGCTCTTGGTCTTGCTCACTTCCATGGGCTTTCCTTGTTCGGTCAATACAGCGGCAGCAGCCAGGGTACCAGCAACACGCTGACGATCATCACCAGCAGGGTGAAGGGCACGCCAACCCTGACGAAATCGCCGAAGCGGTAGTGCCCGGGGCCCAGCACCAGGGTGTTCACCGGCGAGGAGATGGGCGTCATGAAGGCCGCCGAGGCGGCCAGCGCCACTATCATGGCGAAGGGTTCCGGCTGGGCGCCCAGGGCCCTGGCGGTGGCGATGGCCACCGGCGCCATGAGCACGGCGGTGGCGGTGTTGGAGATGAACAGGCCGATCAGCGCGGTGAGCAGGAACAGGCTGGCGAGGATCAGGTAGGGCCCGGCGCCGCCCAGGGCCGCCACCAGGGCCTGCACCGCCAGGTCGATGCCGCCGGTCTTCTGCAGGGCCAGGGCGAAGGGCAGCATGCCGACGATCAGCACCAGGCTCTGCCAGTGGATGGCGCGGTAGGCGCTGTCCATGTCGATGCAGCGGAAGGCGCCCATCAGCAGGCAGGCGATCAGCGCGGCCAGCACGTTGGGCACCAGGCCGCTGACCATCAGCAGCACCATCACCCCCAGGCTCAGCAGCGCGTGGGGCGCTTGGCTGGCCGCCGGCGCGGCCTCGTCCACCTCCGCCGGCAGGCTCAGCACCAGGAAGTCGCGGCCCTGGCCCTGGAGCTGGCGGATGTCCTTCCAGGCGCCCACCACCAGCAGGGTATCGCCGACCTTCAGCTTGGCGTCCAGCAGGCCGTCGACCACGGCTTCGCGGTTGCGCCGCAGGCCCACCACGTTGAGCCCGTACTGGCTGCGGAAGCCCAGCTGCAGGATGCTCTTGCCCAGCAGCGCGGACTCCGGCGGCAGCGTCACCTCGGCCATGCCCACCTCGTGGGCGCGCTCGGTGAAGTAGTCGCCGTGCAGGCTCAGCGGTTCCAGGCCGTATTCGTGGTAGAGGGCGAGCAGGTCGATGCCCGGCTGGTAGATGTCCACCAGCAGCACGTCGCCGACCTGCAGCACCACGTCGGCGCCGGGGCTGAGGATCTTCAGGCGGAAGCGCGCCAGGCGCTCGATGGCGATCACGTTGGTGCCGCGCTCGGTGCGCAGCTGGACGTCGCCGAGGCTCATGCCGGCCAGCGTGGAGTCGGGGCGGATGCGCAGCCGGCGTTCGCGCCCGGCCAACTGGTAGTCGCGGATCAGGTCACGCAGCGAGCGGCGCTGCGCGGCGTTGCCGGGGCCGTCGTGGTTATCGCCGAGCCAGCGCCGGGCCACCAGCATGTAGGTCACGCCCAGGACCAGGATCACCAGGCCGATGGGGGTGAAACTGAAGAAGCCGAAGCCCGGCTCGCCCTCGCGCACCAGTTCGCTGTGCACCACCATGTTCGGCGGCGTGGCCACCAGGGTGAGCATGCCGCTGATCAGCCCGGCGAAGCTCAGCGGCATCATCAGCCGCGCCGGCGAGACGTTCAGGCGCCCGGCGACGCTGAGCACCACCGGAATGAAGATCGCCACCACGCCGGTGGAGCTCATCACCGAGCCCAGCCCGGCCACCGCCAGCATCAGCAGCACCAGCAGGCGCGTCTCGTCGCTGCCGGCCTTGTGCGTCAGCCACTCGCCGATGCGGTAGGCCACGCCGGTGCGCACCAGGCCCTCGCCGATGATGAAGAGCGCGGCGATCAGCACCACGCTGGGGTCGGCGAAGCCGGCCAGGGCTTCCTGCACGCTGAGCACGCCGCTCAGCGGCAGGGCGACCATGGCCAGCAGGGCGACCACGTCCATGCGCGGCCGGTTGACGACGAACAGCGCCACCGCGGTGGCGAGCAGGAACAGGACCCAGAGCAGTTGCGGATTCATGCGCTTCCTTAGCCGGCGAATCGGCGGGCATTGTGCCCGGGCGACGGGCGCAATGCCTTGATCCGATGCAGCTTAGCGAAGCCTTCGGCGGTTTTCAGGAAAGCCGCGCCACCGGGGTGATCTGCCGTGGGTCGGTGCGCAGCTCGATCAGCGCCGGCTTGCCGCAGTCCCGGGCGCGCTGGAAGGCGGCGGCGAAGTCCTCGGTGCGCTCCACCAGCTCGCCGTGGGCGCCGAAGGCCCGGGCCAGGGCGACGAAGTCCGGGTTGTGCAGTTCGGTGGCCGAGACGCGCCCCGGATACTCGCGCTCCTGGTGCATGCGGATGGTGCCGAGCATGCCGTTGTTGACCACGATGACGATCAGCGCGGCGCCGAACTGCACGGCGGTGGCCAGTTCCTGCGGGTACATCATGAAGCAGCCGTCGCCGGCGAAGCACACCACCTCGCGCTGCGGCTCGCGCAGCTTGGCGGCGATGGCGGCGGGGAAGCCGTAGCCCATGGCGCCGTTGGTGGGCGCCAGTTGGCTGCGGGCGGCGCGGTAGCGGTAGAAGCGGTGCACCCAGACGGCGTAGTTGCCGGCGCCGTTGCTGATCACCGCGTCCTCGGGAAGGGTTTCGGCGAGGTGGCCGACCACCGCGGCCAGGTCCACGCCCTGCAGTTCGGCGGGGCTGGCCGGCGGGGTGGAGTAGGCCAGGTAGTCGGCGCGGGCCTCGGCGGTCCACTCGGCCCAGGGGCGGTTTTCCAGGGGCGCCAGGGCGTCGAGGGCGGCGGCCATGGCCGGCAGGCTGGCCTGGATCGGCAGGTCGGCCTGGTAGACGCGGCCCAGCTCGCTGGCGTCGGGGTGGACGTGGATCAGCGTCTGCTCGGGTTTCGGGCTGCGCACCAGGGTGTAGCCGGCGCTGGGCGTCTCGCTCAGGCGCGAGCCGAGCACCAGCAGCAGGTCGGCCTCCTGCACCCGCGCGGCGAGCTTGGGCGAGGCACCGAAGCCGAGCTGGCCGACGTACTGCTCGTCGCGGTTGTCGTACAGGTCCTGGCGGCGGAACGAGGCCACCACCGGCAGTTCGTTGGCCCGGGCGAAGCGTTGCAGGGCGCGGCGCCCGGCCTCGTCCCAGCCGGTGCCGCCGATCACCAGCAGCGGCTTGCGGGCGCGGGCGAGCAGGCTGCGCAGCTCCTCCAGCGCGGCCAGCGGCGGGGCGACCTGCGCAATGCGCGGGGCGGGCGCATCCGCCACCTGCGCGGTGCCGAACAGCACTTCCTCCGGCAGGGCGACCACCACCGGGCCGGGGCGGCCGGACTGGGCCACGGCGAAGGCCTGGGCCACCACCTCGGGAATGCGCTGGATGTCGTCGATCTCCGTGGCCCACTTGGCCAGGCCGCCGAACATCTGCCGGTAGTCCACCTCCTGGAACGCCTCGCGGCCCTTGAAGGCGCTTTCCACCTGGCCGACGAAGAGGATCATCGGCGTGGAGTCCTGTTTCGCCGTGTGCACGCCGTTGGCCGCGTGGGTGGCGCCCGGCCCGCGGGTGACGAAGCAGATGCCCGGGCGCCCGGTGAGCTTGCCGTAGGCATCGGCCATGTTCGAGGCGGCGCCTTCGTGACGGGTGACGATGGTGCGGATCGAACGCGCGTCGTGCAGGGCGTCGAGCACCGGCAGGTAGCTTTCGCCGGGGATGCAGTAGACGGTGTCCACCGCGTTGCGCAGCAGGGCGTCGACGAGGATCTGGCCGCCATTGCGGGCGGGGAGGTCGGACATGGTGCGGGCTCCTGTGGAAGTCGGGACGGCGGCTTTCCGGGCCGCGCTGGCGCGTCGATCTTCGGCCCAAAGCCTGCGCCGCGCCAAGCGAGCTTTCTTCGGGTAGTCATTCCACCCCGGAATGACGTCTGCGACAACCGGCCCCTTCGGCCGCGCGGATCATGGTCTAAGGTTCCCGGTGCCATGGCTCACCGCGAAAGGAGGCCCACCATGCGCCATCGAGGATTCCACCCGCTGTACGCCGCGCTGCTGCTGAGCGGCAGCCTGCCGGCCCTGGCCGCGCTGCCCCAGGCGCCCGGCTACGTCGACGATAGCGGCTACCCGGCGGCGGCCAGGCAGCGCATCCTGCCGCCGATGTTCGAGCAGAAGCTGGCCAGCACCCGCTACCTGGCCAAGCCCGACGATCCGCTGATCACCCTGGCCGAGTCCAGCGGCTTCCGGCAGACCAGCGACTACCACCAGACCCGCGAGTACCTGAAGAAGCTGGCCGATGCGTCCGGCGGCAGGTTGCAGCTGAGCGAGCTGCCGGAAAAGAGCGCCAGCGGCGAGCCGATGCTGCTGGTGACCGCGTCCACCGAGGCCGACAAGTCGCCGGCCGGGCTGAACGGCTCGGGCAAGCCGACGCTCTTCGTCGAGGCCGAGATCCACCCCGGCGAGGCCAACGGCAAGGACGCCATGTTCATGCTGCTGCGCGACATGACCGCCGGGGCCAAGCCACTGGCCGGGCTGCTGGAGAAGGTCAACATCCTCTTCATCCCCACCGTGAACGTCGACGGCGACCTGCGCCGCAGCCCCTACGGGCGCATCAACCAGAACGGCCCGGAGGTCACCGGCTGGCGCGTCAACGGCCAGAATCTCAACCTCAACCGCGACTTCACCAAGCTCGACAGCGCGGAAATCCGCAACGTCGCCTGGGTGTTCAACCAGTACGACCTGAGCTTCTTCGCCGACACCCACTCCACCGACGGCGCCATGTACCCCTACGACAGCTCCTATTGCCACAACGGCAACGGCTGGTCGCCGGCGTCCAGCCAGTGGATGGACAAGGTCATGCGCGGCCCGGTGTACAAGGAGCTGGAGGGCGACGGCCACGTGGTGCACGAGTGCATCAGCCTCAACGACAACCAGGACCCGGCCAAGGGCTACTACCCCTACCGCACGGACCTGGCGCGCTTCTCCAACCAGTACGGCGACATCCGCAACGTGCCCTCGATCCTCATCGAGCAGCACGCGCTGCATCCGTATGAAACCCAGGTGCTGGGCAACTACGTGATGCTCAAGGCGATGTTCCGGGTGATCGGCGACAACGCCGAGTCGCTCAAGGCCGCCATCGCCAAGGACCGCGAGCGCCTGGAGGCGCAGAAGGAGGTGATCCTCACCTGGAAGCCGGGCAAGGAGCAGCACACGCCCTTCGTCGTCGGCGACTACCGCTACGAGCAATCGCCCATCACTGGCGCGAAGACCATCGTCTGGAGCAACAAGCCGAAGACCTTGCAGGTGCCGATCAGCGACAACTCGGTGCCCGACCTGGTGGTCAAGCGGCCGAAACAGTACGTGGCGCCGGTGCAGTGGCGCGAGGTCATCGCCCGGCTCAAGGCCCACGGCATCCGCATGAAGACCCTGGAGCAGCCGACCGCCATCGAGGTCACCCTGTACCGCATGGACGACATCAAGCTGGCCGGCGGCTTCGAACCGGACCGCGCGGCGGCCAACGAAATCCCCGGCTACGAGGGGCACCTGCTGGTCAGCGGAACCGGCAAGCCGTTCCAGCGCCTGCAGACCTTCCCGGCAGGCTCGGTGGTGATCGACACCGACCAGCCGCTGGGCGTGCTGGCGATCAACCTGCTGACCGCCGAGAGCCCGGATTCCTTCTGGTCCTGGGGCTTCTTCAACTCGACGCTGGTGTCCGCGGAAGAGCCGGAGGAATACGTGATGGAGCCGATGGCGCGCAAGATGCTCGCCGAGGACCCGCAGCTGAAGGCCGAGTTCGAGAAAAAGCTGAAGGAGGACAAGGCCTTCGCCAAGGACCCGCATGCGCGGCTGGAATGGTTCTACCAGCGCACGCCCTTCTATGACGTGAATGCCTACGTCTACCCGGTCGGCACGGTGTTCTGAGGGACAGAGGCTCTTCCTACGAGAAGCCGGGCCCGCCGGTATGGTAGGACTCCGCACGCGATGGTCCGAACGCCGGCCCTGCCGGCGCAATCGCGGATGAGATCCGCTACGACGGCATTTCTCCTGTACCTGTAGGAGCGGGCCCTGCCCGCGAATCGCGCGCAGGGCGCGCTCCTACAGGGGAATGGCGCAGGTGGGGCAGCGTAAGCGGATCTCATCCGCGAATCGCGCCGGTGGCTTGGTTCATCGCGGACAAGGTCCGCTCCTACGAGGAAACTCCATGCCTCACGACAACTGTAGGAGCGGGCCCTGCGCGCGAATCGCGCGCAGGGCGCGCTCCTACAGGGGAATGGCGCAGGTGGGGCGGCGTAGGAGATCTCATCCGCGAATTGCGCCAGTAGCTTGGGCTATCGCGGACAAGGTCCGCTCCTACGAGGAAACTCCATGCCTCACGACAACTGTAGGAGAACAGCCCTGCCCGCGATTCGCGCGCAGGGCGCGCTCCTACAGGGGAATGGCGCAGGTGGGGCAGCGTAGGAGCGGATTCATCCGCGAATCGCGTCGGAGCCTCCGGCTATCGCGGACATAACTCAGGACTTTCTCCGCGCAGGTGATCATGTCGTCGACATAGAAGTGCCAGACGCGTCCGGACGCCTCAGACATTCACCGCCTCCGCCTCGATGAAGGGCCGCAGTTCGGGGCGCAGGGCCTTTTCGGTGACCAGGTCGACGCTGCTGCCCAGCAGGTCCTCCAGGTAGAACTGCACGCCGAAGTAGCGCTCGGAGGTGGCGGGGCCGTCGAAGGCCACCAGGATGTCCACGTCGCTGTCGGGGCCTGCGGCATCGCGCACGGTGGAGCCGAACAGGGCGAGCCGGACCACGCCGAAGCGCTCGGCCAGCTCGGGCTTGCAGCTTTGCAGCAGGTTCAGGGCGTTGGTGCGGTTCATGGCGGTGGCCGGGCTCCGGGGATACGCCAGAAGGTAGCACAAGCGAAAAGCACAAGGCCCGCATTCGCGGGCCTTGTGGATGACGCCTGTTACAGGCTGGCGATCTTCTCGCGCTGCTGGATCAGGTTGGTCACCGCCTGCTCGGCTTCGGCGAGCTTGGCGCGTTCCTTCTCGATCACTTCGGCCGGGGCCTTGGCGACGAAGCCTTCGTTGGCCAGCTTGCCGCCCACGCGCTTGACCTCGCCTTCCAGGCGCTGGATTTCCTTGTCCAGGCGCGCCAGTTCGGCGGCCTTGTCGATCAGCCCGGCCATGGGCACCAGCACCTGCAGCTCGCCCACCAGCGCGGTGGCCGACATCGGCGGCTCCTCGCCTTCGTCGAGCACGCGCACCGACTCCAGCTTGGCCAGCTTCATCAGCAGCGGCTCGTTGTCGGCCAGGCGGCGGTGGTCTTCGGGGGAGGCGTTGTTCAGCACCAGGTCGATGCGCTTGGCCATGGAGATGTTCATCTCGCCGCGGATCTGGCGGATGCCCAGCATCAGCTGCTTGACCCACTCGATGTCGCCTTCGGCGGCGGCGTCGATCTTCGCCTCGTCGGCCACCGGCCAGGGTTGCAGCATCAGCGTGTCGCCGCTCTTGCCGGCGGAGGCCTTGATGCGCTGCCAGATTTCCTCGGTGATGAAGGGCATGAACGGGTGCGCCAGGCGCAGCGCGGTCTCCAGTACGCGCACCAGGGTGCGGCGGGTGCCGCGCTGGCGCTCGATGGGCGCGTTCTCGTCCCACAGCACCGGCTTGACCAGTTCCAGGTACCAGGCGCAGTACTCGTCCCAGACGAACTCGTAGAGGGCCTGGGTGGCCAGGTCGAAGCGGAAGGCGTCGAGCTGGCGGGCGACTTCCTGCTCGGTGCGCTGCAGGGCGGAGATGATCCAGCGGTCCACCGCGGACAGCTCGACCGGCTCGCCGTTCACGCCGGTATCCTGGCCATCGGTGTTCTCGATGACGAAGTTGGCGGCGTTCCACAGCTTGTTGCAGAAGTTGCGGTAGCCCTCGACGCGGCCCATGTCGAACTTGATGTCGCGGCCGGTGGAGGCCAGCGAGCAGAAGGTGAAGCGCAGGGCGTCGGTGCCGTAGCTGGCGATGCCTTCGGGGAACTCGGCGCGGGTCTGCTTGGCGATCTTCTCGGCGAGCTTGGGCTGCATCATGCCGCTGGTGCGTTTTTCCAGCAGCGCGTCGAGGCTGATGCCGTCGACGATGTCCAGCGGGTCGAGCACGTTGCCCTTGGACTTGGACATCTTCTGGCCCTGGCCGTCGCGCACCAGGCCGTGGACGTACACGGTCTTGAACGGGATCTGCGGGGTGCCGTCCTCGTTCTTGATGAGGTGCATGGTCAGCATGATCATGCGCGCCACCCAGAAGAAGATGATGTCGAAGCCGGTCACCAGCACGTCGGTGGGGTGGAAGGTCTTCAGGTATTGCGTCTGTTCCGGCCAGCCGAGGGTGGAGAAGGTCCACAGGCCCGAGCTGAACCAGGTGTCCAGCACGTCTTCGTCCTGGCGCAGGGGCTGGTCGCCCAGGTTGTGCTTGGCGCGCACTTCGGCCTCGTCGCGGCCGACGTAGACGTTGCCGGCCTCGTCGTACCAGGCCGGGATGCGGTGGCCCCACCACAGCTGGCGGCTGATGCACCAGTCCTGGATGTCGCGCATCCAGCTGAAGTACATGTTCTCGTACTGCTTGGGCACGAACTGGATGCGGCCGTCCTCCACGGCGGCGATGGCGGGTTCGGCCAGCGGCTTGGTGGAGACGTACCACTGGTCGGTCAGCCAGGGCTCGATGACGGTGCCGGAGCGGTCGCCCTTGGGCACTTTCAGCGCGTGGTCGTCGATCTTCTCCAGCAGGCCCCTGGCTTCGAAGTCGGCGACGATCCGCTGGCGCGCGACGAAGCGGTCCAGGCCGGCGTAGGCGGCCGGCAGGCTGGCGTCGACATCCGGGTTGACGCTGCCGTCGAGCTTGAACACCTGGGCGGTGGCGAGAACGGCGGCGTCCTTGTCGAAGATGTTGATCAGCGGCAGGTCGTGGCGCTTGCCGACTTCGTAGTCGTTGAAGTCGTGGGCCGGGGTGATCTTCACGCAGCCGGTGCCGAACTCGCGGTCGACGTAGTCGTCGGCGATGATCGGGATGCGCCGGCCCACCAGCGGCAGTTCGACGAAGGTGCCTATCAGGGCCTGGTAGCGCTCGTCCTCCGGGTGCACGGCGACCGCGCTGTCACCGAGCAGGGTTTCCGGGCGGGTGGTGGCGACCACCAGGTGGTCCTTGCCGTCGGCGGTCCTGTGGCCGTCGGCCAGGGGGTAGCGCAGGTGCCAGAGGTGGCCCTTCTCGTCGTGGTTCTCCACTTCCAGGTCGGAAATGGCGGTGTGGAACTTGGTGTCCCAGTTGACCAGGCGCTTGCCGCGGTAGATCAGACCGTCGTCGAACAGGCGGACGAAGGCTTCCTTCACCGCGTTGGACAGGCCGTCGTCCATGGTGAAGCGCTCGCGCGACCAGTCCACCGAGGAGCCCAGGCGGCGGATCTGCCGGGTGATGGTGCCGCCGGACTGTTCCTTCCACTCCCAGACCTTCTCCAGGAACTTCTCGCGGCCGAGGTCGTGGCGCGCGATGCCCTGGGCGGCCAGCTGGCGCTCCACCACCATCTGGGTGGCGATGCCGGCGTGGTCGGTGCCCGGCTGCCACAGGGTGTTGCGGCCCTGCATGCGGCGGTAGCGGATCAGCGCGTCCATGATGGCGTTGTTGAAGCCGTGGCCCATGTGCAGGCTGCCGGTGACGTTCGGCGGCGGGATCATGATGGTGTACGGCTCGCCGGAACCCTGCGGGGCGAAGTAGTTGTTCTGTTCCCAGGTGGGGTACCAGTGGGATTCGATGGCGTGGGGCTGGTAGGTCTTGTCCATGAGCGCGGCGGGACCCTGTTAGCGGCTAGACGGAAAACCGGAGAGTATAACGGCTGCCGAGGGGCGGCGGCCACCGGCGATCAGGGGGCTGGAGGGGGCCGTTCGGCGTGGGCGGGAGGTCCGGTGTCAACCTGTAGCGGGCCCTGCCCGCGAAATCGCGCGCAGGGCGCGCTCCTACAATGGGCAGGGGGCGTTACGGTGGGGCCTTCGGGTTGGCCCCGTTGCCCTCACCCCAGCCCTCTCCCGGAGGGAGAGGGGGCCGTTCGGCGTGTGCGGGAGGGCCTGCGCCAACCTGTAGGAGCGGGCCCTGCCCGCGATTCGCGCGCAGGGCGCGCTCCTACAATGGGCGTGGTGTGAGGTGACCCGTAGGAGCGGATCTCATCCGCGATCGCGCCGGCAGGGCCGGCGTCAGGGCTTGCGCTGCGCCAGCAGCCTTTGCAGGCGCGCTTCCAGGCGGCGCTGCAGTTCGGCTTCGATCTGCGGCACGAAGTCGTCGATCACGTCCTGCAGGATCAGCTGCGCGGCGGCGCGCAGTTCGCTGTCCAGGCGGGCCTGCTCGCGGTTGTGGCCCGCCGGGGGCAGGTCGTCCTCGGGCTCTTCCTCGGCCGGGGCCGGGCGCGGCGAGGCCTGGACCACGTCGGAGAGCAGCGGGATGTTGTCCGGCTCGAAGGATTCGGTGAGCAGGGGCGGTTCGCCATCCGGCTCGCCGAGCAGGTCGTGGATCGACTCCAGGTCGTCGAGCAGGTGGTCGGGGTCTTGCGGTGGCTTGCGGCTGTCCATTTTTCCGGTAGAGCGTCAGAGGCGCGGCAGGCGATGGTCCTGCAAAGGATAGCCCTGCTCGCGGTAGAAGCGGAAATTCTCCCGCGCCGCCTGGCGGATGGCCGGCTCCTCCACCACCAGTTCGGCGATGCGCGAGAACTCGCCGGCGAAGGCCGGCACCGCCAGCGTCAGGTTGATCAGCAGGTCGCGGCGGCCCGCCGGCGGCTCGCCCAGGCCCAGGGTGACCGGGGCCTGGGCGTCTTCCTCGGCGGCGTTGTGCGGCACGAAGGCTTCCTTGCGGAAGCTCCACAGGCGCGCGTCCAGGGCCTCGCGCTGGGCTTCGTCGGCGCACAGCAGGTACACCCGCATGCCCTGCCGCCAGGCCTTGTCGGCCAGGCGGCAGGCGATGGTCAGGCGCGCGTCGGGATCGGCGCTGGGGATGACGTAGAAGTCGACCCGCGTCATGCCGGCGATCCCGTCGAACGATTGCGCTTTGCCATTACTTCACGCGGTCCAGCAGGTACTGGGTGAGCAGCGGCACCGGGCGGCCGGTGGCGCCCTTGTCCTTGCCACCGCTGATCCAGGCGGTGCCGGCGATGTCCAGGTGCGCCCAGTGGTACTTCTTGGCGAAGCGCGAGAGGAAGCAGCCGGCGGTGATGGTGCCGGCCTTCGGCCCGCCGATGTTGGCGATGTCGGCGAAGGGGCTGTCCAGCTGTTCCTGGTACTCGTCGAACAGCGGCAGTTGCCAGGCGCGGTCGTCGGCGTGCTCGCCGGCCTTGAGCAGTTGGCGCACCAGGGCGTCGTTGTTGCCCATCAGGCCCGAGGTGTTGGCGCCCAGGGCGACGATGCAGGCGCCGGTGAGGGTGGCGATGTCCACCACCGCCTGGGGCTTGAAGCGCTCGGCGTAGGTCAGGGTGTCGCACAGCACCAGGCGGCCTTCGGCGTCGGTGTTGAGGATTTCCACGGTCTGCCCGCTCATGGTGGTGACGATGTCGCCGGGGCGGGTGGCGCGGCCGCTGGGCATGTTCTCGGCGCAGGCCAGCAGACCCACCAGGTTGATCGGCAGCTGCAGTTCCAGCACCGCGCGGAAGGTGCCGAAGACGCTGGCGGCGCCGCACATGTCGAACTTCATCTCGTCCATGCCCAGGCCGGGCTTGAGGCTGATGCCGCCGGTGTCGAAGGTGATGCCCTTGCCCACCAGCGCGTAGGGCGCCTCGTCCTTCTTGCCGCCGTTGTACTGCAGCACGATCAGCCGCGGCGGCTGCTCGCTGCCCTGGGCCACGGCGAGGAAGGCGCCCATGCCCAGCTCGCGGAGTTTCTTCTCGTCCAGCACCTCGACCTTGAGGTTCTTGTGCGCCTTGGCCAGGGCCTTGGCCTCGTCGGCCAGGAAGCTGGGGTGGCAGAGGTTCGGCGGCAGGTTGCCGAGGTCGCGGGTCAGGGCCATGCCGTTGGCGATGGCCTGGGCCTGCCTGGCGCCCTGCTCGACGGCGGGGGCGTCGGCCTTGTCGGCCAGCAGGGTGATCTTCTTCAGCTTGGGCGCGTCGGCCTTCTGGCTCTTGAAGCGGTCGAACACGTACAGGCCATCGGCCAGCGTCTCCACCAGCAGGCGCGCCTTGCCGTGGGCGTCGCGGCCCTTGACCGCCAGGTCGCCCAGGGCCAGCACGGCGTCGCCGCCGCCCAGGCTCTTCAGGCTGCCCAGCACCGAGGAAACCAGTTTGCGGTATTGGCGGTCGGAGAGTTCGCGCTCCTTGCCCGCGCCCACCAGCAGCACGCGTTCGGCCTTAAGGTTGGGCAAAGCTTGCAGGAGTAGGGTCTGGCCGACCTTGCCGGCCAGGTCGCCGCGCTTGAGCAGGGCGGCGATGGCGCCGCCGCTGGCGGTGTCCACGGCCTGGGCCACGGTGCCGAGCTTGCGGCCTTCGCCGACGGCGAGCACCAGGGTGGCGGTCTTCAGGGTTTGCGGACTGACGCTTTTTACAAGGAATTCCATGACAAGGTGTCCCCGGAGCGAAGGGTCGAAGTGGCGGGCGGTCGGCGACCCGTCCCGGTGTCTGCGCAGTGACAGGTCCGGCGAATCGCAGGATAATGCCGCGTATTTTTCACCGGCCCGCTGCAATGCGGGCCGGCAGTGCCTCACGGCGGCTAGTTTGAGCGTAGCCGCCCGAGCGTGACAACCCTGGAGTGCCCGGTTTGATTGTCTTCCGTTACCTGTCCCGTGAAGTGTTGGTCACCATGAGCGCGGTGAGCGCCGTGCTGCTGGTGATCATCATGAGCGGCCGCTTCATCAAGTACCTGGCGCAGGCCGCCCAGGGCATGCTGGACCCCGGCTCGCTGTTCATGATCATGGGCGTGCGCCTGCCCGGCTTCCTCCAGCTGATCCTGCCCCTGGGCCTGTTCCTCGGCATCCTGCTGGCCTATGGCCGGCTGTACCTGGAAAGCGAGATGACGGTGCTCACCGCCACCGGCATGAGCCAGCAGCGCCTGCTGGCCTACAGCATGGCGCCGGCGGCGCTGATCGCCCTGCTGGTGGCCTGGCTGAGCCTGTCCCTGGCGCCCCAGGGCATCGCCCAGATGCAGCTGATCCTGAACAAGCAGGACGCCATGACCGAGTTCGACACCCTGGCGCCGGGCCGCTTCCAGTCGATGCGCGACGGCTCGCGGGTGACCTACACCGAGCAGCTGAGCAACGACCGCACCCAGCTCGGCGGGGTGTTCATCTCCGACAAGAACCCGCCGCGCAACGGCCAGGACCGCGGCCTCGCGGTGCTGGTGGCGACCAGCGGCGAGCAGCAGATCCACCCCGACGGCAGCCGCTACCTGATCCTCAAGGACGGCTTCCGCTACGACGGCGTGCCCGGCCAGGCCGACTACCGCGCCATCAGGTACGACACCTACGGCGTGCTGCTGCCCAAGCCGGAGGTGAGCAGCGAGATCGACGACCGCGACGCCATCCCCACCAGCGACCTGTTCGCCAGCAAGGAACCGCGCATGCGCTCGGAGCTGCAGTGGCGCTTCTCCATCCCGCTGCTGGTGTTCATCGTCACCCTGCTGGCGGTGCCGCTGTCCAAGGTCAACCCGCGCCAGGGCCGCTTCCTCAAGCTGCTGCCGGCGGTGCTGCTGTACATGGCCTACCTGGCGCTGCTGATCGCCGCCCGCGGCATGCTCGACAAGGGCAAGATCCCCATGGCCCTGGGGCTGTGGTGGGTGCATGCGATCTTCCTGGCCATCGGCCTGCTGCTGGCCTTCTGGGAACCGCTGAGTCTGAAATGGGCGGCCTCGCGCGCACGCTCCGTGAAGGAGCGCAAGCATGCGTAAGCTCGACCGCTACATCGGCATTACCATTTTCGTCGCCATCCTCGCCGTGCTGGGGGTGATCCTCGGCCTGGCCCTGCTGTTCGCCTTCATCGACCAGCTCGGTGCCCTGGACGAGAACTACACCCTGGGCGTGGCCCTGAAATACGTACTGCTCACCGCGCCCAGCCGCGCCTACGACATGCTGCCGATGGCCGCGCTGATCGGCTGCCTGGTGGGCCTGGGCACCCTGGCCAGCAACAGCGAGCTGACCATCATGCGCGCCGCCGGGGTGTCGCTGCAGCGCATCGTCTGGGCGGTGATGAAGCCGATGCTGGTGCTGATGTTCGCCGGCATCCTGATCGGCGAGTACGTGGTGCCCTACACCGAGACCCAGGCCCAGAGCGACCGCGCCCTTGCGCAGAGCAGCGGCGGTGCGGTCAGCTCGCGCAACGGCCTGTGGCACCGCCAGGGCCAGGAATTCATCCACATCAACGTGGTGCAGGCCGACGGCACCCTGCTGGGCGTGACGCGTTACGACTTCGCCGAGGGCCACGTGCTCAAGAGCGCCAGCTTCGCCAAGCGCGCGGTGTTCCGCGACGGCCAGTGGACGCTGGAAGAGGTGAGCACCACGCTGCTGCACCCGCAGGAGAAGCGCAGCGAAGTGGTCAGCGCGCCGTCGGAGGCCTGGAACATCCAGCTCAGCCCGCAACTGCTCAGCACCGTGGTGATGGAGCCCGAGGCGCTGTCCATCAGCGGCCTGTGGGAATACATCCACTACCTCAAGGACCAGGGCCTGAGCACCAACCGCTACTGGCTGGCGTTCTGGACCAAGGTGCTGCAGCCGGCGGTGACCGCGGCCCTGGTGCTGATGGCCATCTCCTTCATCTTCGGCCCGCTGCGCAGCGTGACCCTCGGCCAGCGGGTGTTCACCGGGGTGCTGGTGGGCTTCACCTTCCGCATCGCCCAGGATCTGCTGGGGCCGTCGAGCCAGGTGTTCAACTTCCCGCCGCTGTTGGCGGTGTTGTTGCCGGCGGCGATCTGTGCGTTGTTGGGGGCGTGGTTGCTCAAGCGGGCGGGGTGATATCCCGGGGCTGGCCGGGCCGGTGATTCGGCGCGGCCTGCGGGTCCTACATGGCTGGCACGCCCATCTATCCCCCCGTCATTCCCGCGAACGCGGGAACCCAGCTGCCTTGGCTTGGGTGTTTCTGCGCCGCTCCGAGTCTGCCCGACCGTCTTGTTTCGCCCCCTCGGGCGAGTCCCTTTTGTCAAACGCCACAAAAGGAACCAAAAAGGCTTGCCCCGACATACGGGCCCGATGGAGCCGGGCTACCCTCGCGAACTCCCCCGCCACGGAGGCCCGCCCCGAGGGTACGTCCCTGTAGCCCATCGGGGCTCTCGCGACATCCATGTCGCATGACCTCCTGAGCGCCGGTTTCGCTCGGCCTTCTGAAGGGGCGTTTCGGAGTGCGCGGATGTTTCTCTGGAAGACCAAAAGCCAGAGCAAACGCGCTTTGGCTTTTGCTTTTCGTAGGAGCGAGCTTGCTCGCGAACCCCGCAGTCACTGGGTTCCCGCGTTCGCGGGAATGACGGGGTGAGGTTAGGCGTTTCAGGATGACTCCGAACTTCCCACCCACTCCGAACAGCCCCCTCTCCCTTCAGGGAGAGGGTTGGGGAGAGGGCGCTCTTAACCCCAACACCTACGCCCCCGGCAAACCCCCTGCGCGAGCAAGCTCGCTCCTACAAAAAACGCCCCAGCCTCACCCCCGCCCCTGCGTCGCCTTGCGCACCGCCTTGGGAATCTGGATCACCACGCTCTCCGAATAGCGGTCGTGCCAGGTGCGCTTGTCCTTGTCCCAGAGCATCCACAGGAAGCCCAGCCCGCCGCAGGCCCAGGAGCCGATGGCGATCATGAAGCGCAGCAGCGCCTGCATCAGGCTGATCGGCGTGCCGTCGGCGTTCTGCACGCGCACGCCCCAGACCTGCATGCCGAGGGTCTGGCCCTTGTGCGTCCAGAACTTGGCGAAAAAGGCGAACAGGCTGATGAACAGCAGGCTGGACAGCAGCGGGTCGCCGACCAGAGCGCCCTGGTCGGCGAGCTGCCGGAGCTTTTCGCCGCCCAGGAGCAGGCGCAGCAGTACCTGCTGGTAGAGCAGGGTGACCACCATCAGCAGGGCCACGCAGAGCAGGAAGTCGTAGAACATGGCCGCGAAGCGGCGCAGCAGGGGCGCGGGGGGGAAGTTCCCCTCCGGCTGGAGTCGGGCTTTGGGCATGGTGTCGTTCGGCGCTCGGAGCAGGGACGAGGGCGGGGATTATACGACCTTTGGCCGATCGCCACCGAGGCCAGGGTGCCGCAGGCGGAATGATCTACGCTGGTTTCAGGCGCCCGCTCAGGCTGCTCGCCGAGCCCGATGACAGCGGCGGCGCCCGGGATGACACGGATGCCTGGATCGAGCAAAGTCCGGCGCCTGCTCTGGCGCCTGTGCGTTTCCCTGCTGGTCGCCCTGCTGCCGCTGCTGCTGGGCGGGGGCATCATCTATTGGCAGACACTGGTCAGCCTGCAGCGCGAAGCGGGGCTCGCCTCGAGCGAGGCGCTGCACCTGATCGACATCATGCTCGGCAACGCCGCCGGCTCGGCGCGGGCCACCATCGCCTACGCCGAAGGGCCCTGCTCCGTGGCCGAGCTGGTGCTGCGCGAGCAGGTCGCCACCGTGCCCTTCGTACGCACCGTCAACCTGGTGCGTGACGACCGGGTGTTCTGCAGCTCGCTGTTCGGCAACGTCGACGAAGCGGTGAACACGGCCGATTTCGTCGACGGGCGCCTGAACCTGTTGCCCGGCAATGCGGTGACGCCGGACTTCGCGCTGATCGTGTACCGCCTGGCCGAAGGCCCCGCCGCCGTGCTGGCGGCGGTGGACGGGCGCTACCTGAGCAACGTCCTGCAACTGGTGGACCAGCGCAGCGAACTGCTGGTCCAGGTCGGCCCGCGCTGGATGGACGAGGCGGGCGAGGTGCACGAGGGCGCACCCGACGCCTTCCCCCTGGCCGAGACGCGCCAGGCCTCGACGCGCTTTCCCTACCAGGTGGTCGGCGGCTTCCCGGCCGGCGCCCAGTGGGGTGTGATGCGCGACGACTACTGGCCGCTGTTCGCCATGCTGGCGGTGCTTGGCGGGCTGTTCGGCCTCGGTTGTCACTGGATGCTGGGGCGCGCGGCGACGCCTGCCCGGGAGATCGAGCGGGCCATGTACGCCGGCGAATTCGTGCCCTTCCTCCAGCCGCTGGTGGACGCCGCCAGCGGCCGCTGGATCGGCGCCGAGGTGCTGATGCGCTGGCGCCACCCCCGCGCGGGGCTGGTCAGCCCGGACATCTTCATCCCCCTGGCCGAGCAGAGCGGCCTGATCGTACCCATGACCCGCGCGCTGTTGCAGCAGTTGGCGGCCCAGTTGCCGAAGCACGCGCACCTGCTGGGCGAGGGTTTCCACCTGGGCGTCAACGTCAGCGCCGTGAATTGCCGCAGCAGCAGCCTGTTGACCGATTGCCTGGACTTCCTCGGCGCCTTCCCGGTGGGTTCGGTGCAACTGATGCTGGAGCTGACCGAGCGCGAACTGATCGACACCCCCACCGATGACCTGCTCGGCTGCCTGCGCGACCTGGGCGTGACCCTGGCGATAGACGACTTCGGCACCGGCCATTCCAGCCTGGCCTACCTGCGCCGCTTCCGCGTGGACGCCCTGAAGATCGACAAGAGCTTCGTCGCCACCGTCGACGACGACAGCCGCTCCCGGCACATCCTCGACAGCATCCTCGACCTCTGCGACCGCCTGGACCTGCAGGTCATCGCCGAAGGCATCGAGACGCCGGCGCAGCGCGACTACCTGGCGGCCCGCGGCGTGCCCTGCCTGCAGGGCTACCTGTTCGGCAAGCCGATGCCGCTGGCGGAGTTCGTCGCCGAACTGGAGCGCCGCGTCCGCGCGGGCGTCTAGGACGGTGGTGGACTGAACTGCGTATGCCGAGCCCATACCGACGGCGCCCAGCGGGCACCGTCGGCAGCGCAGCGGCGATCAGACGTAAGCTTGGGCGCGGCGGTTGCCGCGGGGCAGGCGGGTCTTACCGGACAGGGCGCTCAGGCGCGCCTGCCAGGCTTGCCGGGCGGCGTCGCGGCCGGATTGTACCGGTGCCGGTGCCGGTGCCGGTGCCGGTGCGCGGGCGGGCTGCTTGCTCTTCGGCGCCGCAGCCGGCGCAGGCTTCGGGACGGCGGGCGGGGTGCCCGCGGTTTCCTGCGCCTGGGTGAAGGCGTTGGTGCGGCGGCAGGTCTTGCAGCTGACCTGCGCGACGTCCTGCGAGCCCGCCACGTTCGGGTCGCTGCGGCCGCAGGCGGCCTGGCTGGTGCCAATCAGGAAGTGAGTGACCATGTGGACCTCCTAGTCAAAAAAGGGGCGGCATTATTCCACAGGGTTCCCGGCGCGCCAGCGCTGCCGGTCATTTTCGGATGAACGTCCGAATCAGCCGTGCTGCACCCCGGCGCGTTTGAGCAACTGTTTGCAGCGCTCGGACAGGTGCACCACGCGCAGGTGCTTGCCGGCCCTGGCGTAGCGCTCGCGCAGGGTCTTCAGCGCGGCGATGGCCGAGTAGTCGACGAAGCTCAGGTGGCGGCAGTCCAGGGTGACCTGCGGCGGGTCGCCGGCCGGGTCGAACTGCTCCAGGAAGGTCGTGGTGGAGGCGAAGAACAGCGTGCCGTGGAGGCGGTAGAGCTTGCTGCCGTCGGCCTCCAGGTGGCTGTCGGCGTAGAGTTCGCGGGCGTGCTTCCAGGCGAAGTCCAGGGCGGCGACGACGATGCCGCAGAGCACGGCGGTGGCCAGGTCGGTGAACACGGTGATGACGGTCACCACGACGATCACCAGCACGTCGCTCGCCGGCACCTTGTTCAGCACCCGCAACGAGGCCCAGGCGAAGGTCTGCTGGGCCACCACGAACATCACCCCGACCAGCGCCGCCAGCGGGATGCGCTCGATCAGCGGGGAGAGGAACAGCACGAAGAGCAGGATCATCACCCCGGCGACCACCCCGGAAGCCCGCCCGCGGCCGCCGGAGCCGAGGTTGATCATGGTCTGGCCGATCATGGCGCAGCCGCCCATGCCGCCGAACGCCCCGGAGACCATGTTGGCCGCGCCCAGGGCCACGCACTCGCGGTCCGGGTAGCCGCGGCTCCGGGTGATTTCGTCGGTGAGGTTGAAGGTCAGCAGGGTTTCCAGCAGGCCGACCAGCGCCATGAGGATGGCGTAGGGCGCAATGATCCGCAGCGTCTCCAGGTTCCACGGCACCTGCGGCAGGGCGAAGGCGGGCAGGCCGCCGGCGATGTGCGCCATGTCGCCGAGGGTGCGCGTGGGCAGGCCGAGCAGGTACACCAGCAGGCCGACGCCGAGGATCGCCACCAGCGCCGGCGGCACCGCGCGGGTCAGCTTCGGCAGCAGGTAGACGATGGCCATGGTCAGCGCCACCAGGCCCAGCATCAGGTACAGCGGCGCGCCGTCGAGCCAGGCCCCGCCGGCCTTGAAGTGCTCCAGCTGGGCCAGGGCGATGACGATCGCCAGGCCGTTGACGAAGCCCAGCATCACCGGGTGCGGCACCATGCGCACCAGCTTGCCCAGGCGCAGCAGGCCGAAGGCGATCATCACCAGGCCGCCCAGCAGCACGGTGGCCAGCAGGTACTGCACGCCGTGCTGCACCACCAGCGCCACTATCACCACGGCCATGGAGCCGGCGGCCCCGGAAACCATGCCCGGCCGCCCGCCGAACAGGGCGGTGAGGGTGCAGATGAAAAAGGCGCCGTACAGGCCCATCAGCGGGTTGAGGTGGGCCACCAGGGCGAAGGCGATGCACTCGGGCACCAGGGCGAAGGACGTGGTGAGGCCGGCCAGGATGTCGGCGCGCAGACGGGCGGGTTTCATGGCGTTCCTGAGGTCAGGGCCGGTGGGGCCGGCCGCGGGTGGTGCGGATAGAGGACGCGCATGGTACGCAATGCCGCATGCTCGAACCAGTCGCGGCGCATGCCGTTTTGTCCGAGCCCCATCCCGGTGCTTCCCTCATGGCGAAGGGTTCGCTGCCCACAGGTGGCAGCGAACCCTTGAAAGGCGCCGCTGTTGCGAGCGGCGAATGTATGGCCTGTTCAGCGGCTGCTGGAAATGGCCAGCTTGCCGGTGGCTATGAGTGCGGCGATTTCCTCCATGTGCAGGGATGTCTCCTTCAACGCCTCAACCACACCTTCGATCAGGTGTTGCGAGAGTGGGTTGGCGACAGGCAGCCCCTTCAGGTAGTCGGCGAGAAGCTCGGCCGCCATGTCGTTGTTGTAGGCGGTCGTCATCAGAGAGCTGTGGATATTCTTCGGATCGAGAAACATGGCTTCCACCTGCGGGGGCGCGCGGACGCGCGCCCGTCACACTGAGTCAATCCCACTGGTAGCCAACGCCTACCGAGACGCCGACGTCGCCATCGCTGTCCGCGCTTCCCTGGAGCTTGGTGACCCACTTGCCGTCCTTGGTGATGTGCGACACGCCGACCGCCAGCGCCTGCTCGCCACGGAAGTTGCCCAGGCCGGCGGAGGTCATGCTCGCCCCCGGCGCATGGGGCTGCGGCAGGCTGGCCATGGCCATGGCCCCGGCGATGCCGGCACTGAGTTCGTCGTCCAGTTCGTTCATGTCCTTGCGCAGGGCGTGGTAGCTGGCGTCGGTGTAGGCCTTGGCGCCGCTGATGCCGCTGTTCAACTGGCCGAGGTTGACGGCGTCGGTGGCCTGGGTGCCGGCGGCCACATTGGTGATCTGCCGGGCGTTGGTCGCGCTGCCGACGGATACCGTGTTCGCCCTGTCGGCCACCGAGTTGGCGCCCAGGGCCACCGAGTTGGAGGCCTTGGCGTGGGCGCTTTCGCCCAGCGCGGTGCTGTGCTCGGCGCTCGCCTGGGCCCTGGTGCCGATCGCCGCGCTGTTCCTGCCGCTGGCCTGGGCGCCGGCGCCGCCGGCGATCGCATCCTGGCCGACAGCCTGCGGCTTGCTCAGCGCAGAGCTGTTGTTGCTCTGGAACATGCCGTCGGTGCCGTTCTGCAGGTTGGTCACATGGTTATGGACATCGCTGACCCGCTGGTCCACCTGCGCCACGCTGTCGTTCAGGGCGCCGGCCGAGGTGTTGACGGCGTCCGTGAGCTGGTCGACGTTGACCGCGTCGGTGCCGGCGGTGCCGCGGGCGACATTGGTGATCTGCCGCTCGTTGCCCTGGCTGCCCACGGAAACGCTGTTGTCGCGATCGGCCAGGGAGTCCGCGCCCAGGGCCACGGCGTTGCTGGCGGTGGCATTGGCGCCGCTGCCGATGGCGGTACTGCGTTCGCCGCTGGCTTGTGCGGCGCTGCCCACTGCCGTGGCGTCCGCCGCGCTGGCGGAGGCGCCGGCGCCGGCGGCCATGCTGCGCTCGCCGCTCGCCTGGGCGGCATCGCCCAGGGCCATGGACGAGGTGCCGGTGGCCGAGGCGGCCGGTCCGACTGCGATGGAGTCCGCGCCGGCCGCAGAGGCATCGGCCTTTTCCGAATTGGCGCGGAAGTAGCGTGACACGCCGGTCTGGTTGATCCCGTCCTCCAGGGCGCTGACGCGGGTGTCGGTGCGGTACAGCTGCGAGCCGACCACCACGTCGCTGGAGTCCGCGGCGATCCGGCCTTCCTCGACATTGGTGATGCGCGAGCGGCTGGTTGCGCCGGCGCTGCCATGCATGGCGCTGAAGGCGCCCAGGGAGTCGTCCCAGAGCAGGGCGTCACCGCGCAGTTCGCTCACTTCGTCGCGGGTGGCGTTGAGTTGGGAGACGTTCACGGCGTCGGTGTCATCGCTACCCGCGGCGACGTTGGTGATCCGCCGCTTGAGATCCTGGTTGCCCACCGAAACGCTGTCGTCGGCATCGGTTACCGAGCCATGGCCCAGGGCCACGCTGCGGGCGTGTTCGGCGCGGCTGGCAGTGCCCAGAGCCATGGAGTGCTCGCCGCTGGCCACGGACCAGCCGCCGATGGCGTTGGCGGCTTGTCCTGTCGCCGCCGAGGCGATGCCCAGGGCGGTGCTGCCGTCGGTGGAGGCCAGGGCTTCCTTGCCGAGCGCCGTGCTGCCCACGCCCAGAGCGCGGGACCAGGCGCCGGCCGCCGTGCTGGCGAGGGCCGCCGCCTCGGCTTCGGCGCCCAGGGCGGTGGCGCTTTGCGCCGTGGCTTCGGCGCTGTTGCCCAAGGCCACGCTGTGCCCGCCGGTGGCCTGGCTCCAGGCGCCGACGGCGGTGCTTTGCTGACCGCTGGCCTGCGCGCTGGTACCCAGTGCGGAGCTCTTTTCACCGCTGGCCTGCGCCTGCACACCCAGGGCGCTGGCGCCGGCGCCGCTGGCGCTGGACCAGCCGCCGACGGAGGTGGCGCTGCTGCCCGTCGCCTGGGCCTGCAGGCCTATCGCCGTGCTGCCATGGGTGCTGGCCCGGGCCTCCTTGCCGACCGCGGTGGCGCCAACGCCATGGGCCATCGCCCAGTTGCCGACGGCGGTGGCGGAGTTCGCGCTCGCTTCGGCATCGACACCCACTGCCAGCGCGTCGCTGGCGGTGGCTTCGGCACTGCTGCCCAGCGCGGTGCTGCGCTCACCGGTGGCCTGGCTCCAGCCGCCCAGCGCGGTGGCGCGATCGCCGAGGGCATCCGCCCTGACGCCAACGGCCGTCGCGTGCTGGCCGGATGCGTGGGCCTGGTTGCCGGCTGCCAGCGCGTTCTCGCCGCTGGCCAGCGCCGCCGTGCCCATGGCGATGGCGTTGCTGCCGCTGGATTCGGACTGCGGGCCTATGGCAATGGCGTTCTCGCCGCTGGCGTTGGCGTCCGGGAGCTCGGAGTTGGCGCGGAAGTAGCGTGTACCGCGCTGGTAAACGTCGCCCAGCCAGTCCGCTACGTCGCCAATGGCGTCGGCCGCTTCTTCGCCCAGGCGCTGGAGTTGCGAGAGGTTGACCGCGTCGGTGGCCTGGGTGCCCTCGGCCACGTTGGCGATGCGGCGCTGCAGGTCGGCGTTGCCGACCGAGACCTCGTTGTCCGCTCCTGTGGCGGAGTTCAGGCCCAGTGCGACGCTGCCCTGATGCGACGCCACGGCTTCCTTGCCGAGAGCCACGCTGCCGATACCGCTGGCCTTGGACCAGGTGCCCACGGCAGTGCTGGCCAAGGCGGCGGCTTCGGCTTCGGCGCCGAGCGCGGTGCTGTCCTGTGCGGTGGCTTCGGCGCTACCGCCCACGGCGGTGCTGCGCAGTTGCGTGGCCTGGCTCCAGGCCCCGAGGGCGAGGGCGCGTTCGCCCGCCGCGTCGGCGGATACACCCACCGCAGTGGCGTTCGCGCCGCTGGCGGAGCTTTGCGTGCCGAGCGCGGTCGAGCCGCCGGCGGTGGCGCTGGCCAGCTTGCCCAGCGCAGTGGCGTTTTCGCCGCTGGCTGCGGTTCTTGCGCCAACTGCGGTCGCCCCGTCGCCGGTGGCCTGGGCCGCGATGCCCAGGGCGCTGGCATCGCCCTGGGAGGCCAGGGCTTCCTTGCCGATGGCCACGCTGCCGACGCCGCTGGCCTTGGACCAGGTGCCCACGGCAGTGCTGGCCAAGGCGGCGGCTTCGGCTTCGGCGCCGAGCGCGGTGCTGTCCTGTGCGGTGGCTTCGGCGCTACCGCCCACGGCGGTGCTGCGCAGTTGCGTGGCCTGGCTCCAGGCCCCGAGGGCGAGGGCGCGTTCGCCCGCCGCGTCGGCGGAGACACCCACCGCAGTGGCGTTCGCGCCGCTGGCTTGGGCGGCGCTGCCCATGGCGATGCTGTCGCTGCCCGAAGCCACGGCCTCGGGGCCGATGGCTACGCTGTCCTGGCCGCTGGCCTGGGCCATCGCCTTGTCGGAGTTCGCCTGGAAATACTTCGTCCCGCTTTCATAGACGTCGCTGAGCCAGTCGGAAACCGACTGCAGCGCTGCTTCGCCTTGCTGGCGCAGCGTCTCCAGCTGGGAAAGGTTGATGGCGTCGTTGGCCTGGGTGCCGTCGGCTACATGGGTCAACTGGCGATCGAGGTTGGCGTTGCCGATGGAGACGCTATCGTTCCTGTCGGTCGCCGAGCCGGCACCCAGGGCTACCGAGTTGGCATGGTTGGCGCCAGCCCAGGCCCCCAGGGCCAGGCCATTGGCGCCGGCCGCCTGCGAATCCAGGCCCAGCGCGGTGCTGTGCTGGCCCTGGGCGCTGGCTCCCTTGCCGATCGCCGTGCTGGCCAGGCCCGATGCCGAGGAGTACGCGCCCAGGGCGGTGCTGCTGGCCTGGCCGGTGGCGGCGTTGCGGCCGATGGCCAGGCTGCTGTCGCCCTTGGCCTCGGTATTTCGCCCAAGCGCCACGCTGTTGTCGCCATAGGCGGCCGCCCACGGGCCGACGGCGGTGGCGTGGCTTGCCGATGCCGTGGCGTAGTCGCCCAGGGCCGTGCTGTTTTCACCTGACGCATTGGCGCCGGTGCCTTCCTGCACGCTGGTGAGCATGGCGCCCAGGCGCACCTCGGCGCGCGGCTGGACCACCTGGCTGGCGCTGGCCTTGTCGTCGCCCTCGATCTCGGCTTCGGTGACCGCCCCGGCAGGAATGCCGAACAGCGCCAGGCAGGCGGAGGAAAGCAGGCCCACTGCGCCGGCCAGGCCGCGGTTGCGGTGCTTGCCGTGGCTTCTGGCGAATTCGCTGGCGACTACCCAGGCGCGGCGCGCCGCACTCCAGACCAGTCGGAATGACTTGTTCATGAGAAACTCCTTGCGGGGAGCTCCCCGCAAATGGTGAGAGGCCCCTGATCCGGGATCAGCGGGCGTTCGAGGTGGGGAGAGGGGGAAGGGCGCGTGCCGCCTGGGCAATCAGCGGGCGCTCCGGACAGGCCACCGGCGGTAGCCCCAGCTCCACCTGGTAGAGCCATCGGGCAGCGGCAGCGTCGTTACGCATGCCTTGCAGGTAGCCGCCGGCGAAGAGGGTGGCTTCGGCGATCAGGGCCCGGCGTTGCGGCAGCGTCAGCGGCATCCGGTCGATCGCCGCGAAAACACTGGCGGAGTCGGCCTTGCCGCGATACAGCTCGACCAGCGCGTGCTGCGCCGCGTCGTCGGGCCGCACTGCGGCGAGCAGGCGCTTGAACGCCGTGTCGCGGGCGCGCCTGGAGGAGGCGTTGTCGCGCGTGACCAGCCATAGCCGCCAGAGCTGCGCATAGGCCTTCTCATCGGCGTTCGCGCCCTTCGAGGCGATTTGCGCGAAGGCACGGTCGGCGTCGCGGTAGCGCCCCAGGGCGGCCAGGTTGGCGGCGGAAGGCAGGGCGACCAGGTCGCTCCAGACGGAGCGGCCCAGCCGGTCGTAGTGGCGCCGTGCCTGCTGCGGCCTGCCCAGGGCGTCGTCGACCAGGGCCAGTTCCATTTCGAGCCGTCCGCTGCTGGTGCCCTTGGCCAGGAGTTTGTCGAGGAGGCGGTCGGCGCCCTGGAAATCGCCGGCGAGATAGGCCGCATGGGCGGTGCCCAGAAGCTGCTGGCTTTCGCTGGCGTTGACCATTGCGGCGAACAGCCAGCAGGCCAGGGCGATGAGCAGCCAGGTGGCTTGCGAGGGGCGGCCACGCCGGCCGCGGCCTCTGGCGTTCGTTCGAAGGCTATGAGCGCTGAATCCGAACATGATGTCTGCTCCCAAGAAAACGATGGGGGCAGGCTATGGCCGAAGGCTTCGTGTGGCTGTCGTGATGCGCCGGGATCGTTGTAGCGATTGCGCTACGCGGGGGGAGAGGGCGGCGGTTCAGGGCCGGAGAGCAACTGCAGTTCGATGACGCAGGGCAGCCGCAAGGGCAAGCCGGAAAACGTCAGCGAGGCCCGTATCAGGGGGGCCAGGCGCCTGGCCAGGCCGAGATGGGCGTCGAACCTGTCGAAGGGGAGGCCGGCATCCGGGGTGTTCACGTCGATCCGCCAGACGGACTCGCCGTGGCCGCGGTATTCCTGCCGTGCTTCCACATGCAGGTTCGCCGAGGACTCCGCGCTGACGAAGGCCAGGGCCGTCGCCAACAGTTCGCCGTACAGTCCGGCGTCCATCCAGGCGCATGTCGCCGTTTGCGGCAGCGAGAGCGTCACGCTGGCGGCGTAGCGCCTGGCGAAGGTCTCGACCGCCTGGTTGGTGAGCGCGTTCAGGTCGCAGGTCTCCGGTAGCGGAACCCTGTTGCCCTGGTCCAGTTCGGCCAGTTCCAGCAGCAGCTCGGTATGTCGCTTGAGTATGCCGACGGGGTTTCGCAGCGCAGCCGCCTCCGGGGTGCTTTTCGCCAGGTCGGCCAGTTGCTCTTCCAGGATCGATAGCTGCTCTTCGAAGCGCTTGCATTCAGCGATGAAAAAATGGGTGCGCAGCTGCCGCAGGGAGAGCATTCGCTGCTGCGCTTGCGTCAGTTGTGCCACTTCGCTGTCGAAGTCGCTGACATCCACGATCGCGCACAGCATGCCGAGCACCTGGCCGCTTTCGTCCCGGTGGGGCACGCCCCAGACCCGCACGGTGCGGGGGCCCTGGGGGAAGTGGGCCACGAAATCCGACACGAAGGACCTGGCGTCGGCCACGGCCTTGAGATAGCCACGACGCACCTGCTCGGTGAGTTGTTCCCCTACGATGCCGTTGGGGGCGATCTCCATGCCCAGGCACGCCTGCCGGGAAAGACCATGCAGGTCGGCGAAGCTCTGGTTGCACAGCAGCAGGGCCCCGTCCCGCGCGCGCAGTGCCGTCGGGAAAGGCAGCATTTCGATGAATTCCTGCAGGCGCGGGCCTTGCCCGCTGGCGAAATGCATTTTCCCCAGGCCTGCGGCGGGGGCGACGCCATGCCGCCAGGCGAACGCCAGCAGGTCCGCGTTCGAGTGCAGGTCCAGCTTCTGGAACAGGCGCGTCTTGTAGGTGCTGACGGCGCTGGGGCTCAGCTTCATCGTGGCGGCGATGGACTTGATCGGGTTGCCCTGCGCCAGTTGCTTCATCACGGTCAGCTCGCGGGGTGACAGGGTGGCCAGCAGCCGGCTCTCCTGGCGGTCGCCCGGGCGCCGCGACACATCCTCGAAGGCATGGCGCGGAAAGAAGGTCCGGCCACTGAGCAGCGTCCGAACCGCGAGAAGCAACTGCTCGGGCGGCTCGGACCTGGACAGGTACCCGGCTGCCCCGTATTGGCGGGCGAGATCGATGAAATGGGGCTGGTAGTCGTTTCCCAGGACTAGCACGGGGAGGTTGCGCCCGCTTTGCCGCAGCCACTGCAGGACTTCGGTGCCGTTGGTATCCGGAAGCATGAAGTCGAGCACCAGCAGGTCCGGCGCAGTGCTCCGCAGCGCGGCTATCGCGGCGGCCCCGTTGAACACACGGGTGGGAACCTCATGCGCCTGGTCTTTCAGGGCGGAGCTGGCACCGGCGCTGAACAGGGGTTCAATGCATGCAAGCAGTATGTTCGCCATGCGGACACCTCGGGTTGCCGAGCAGAGTAGTAAAAAAACCGGCGATTGGCGAAGAGGCGGGGCATGGGCTGGAGCCGCCGCCTCGTTCGCGGGGCGAGATGCGGCATGGCGGGGCCCGAAGGGGCTTGCAGAGGGAAGGGCGGGAAAGGGCGGGCAACAAAAAACCGGCTCGATGGCCGGTTCTTCTGGTGTTCCGAGATTCGCTGGGAATCTGGATGGTGCCCCGGGAGAGACTCGAACTCTCACTCTGTCGCCAGAAACGGATTTTGAATCCGCCGCGTCTACCATTCCGCCACCGAGGCAATGGCGCGGCAGTATAGGGAGGCCCTCGGTACCGGTCAATCCACCCGCGTGGCGATGCCATCGCAATTCCAGTAATATATCCGGCCCTTCGAGATATACCCCATGCGCGTCGCCGACTTCCATTTCGATCTGCCCGAGGCCCTGATCGCCCGCCATCCGCTCGCCGAACGTCGCGCCAGCCGCCTGCTGGTGCTGGACGGGCCGAGCGGCGCCCTCAGCCACCGTCACTTCGCCGACCTGCTGGAATACCTGCGGCCGGGCGACCTGATGGTGTTCAACAACACCCGGGTGATCCCGGCGCGGCTGTTCGGCCAGAAGGAGTCCGGCGGCAAGCTGGAGATCCTCGTCGAGCGCGTGCTGGACAGCCGCCGCGTGCTGGCCCACGTGCGTTCGAGCAAGTCGCCCAAGCCGGGTTCGAAGATCCTCATCGACGGCGGCGCCGAGGCGCAGATGCTGCAGCGCCACGACGCGCTGTTCGAACTGGGCTTCGCCGAGGACGTGCTGCCGCTGCTGGAGCGCGTCGGGCACATGCCGCTGCCTCCCTATATAGACAGGCCCGACGAAGCCGCCGACCGCGAGCGCTACCAGACCGTCTACGCCGAGCGCGCCGGCGCCGTGGCCGCGCCCACCGCCGGGCTGCATTTCGATGAAGGGCTGCTGGCGGCCATCCGCGAGAAGGGCGTGGATACCGCCTTCGTCACCCTGCACGTCGGCGCCGGCACCTTCCAGCCGGTACGCGTGGAGAAGATCGAAGACCACCACATGCACAGCGAGTGGCTGGAGGTCGGCCAGGACGTGGTCGATGCCGTGGCCGCCTGCCGCGCCCGTGGCGGCCGGGTGATCGCCGTCGGCACCACCAGCGTGCGTTCGCTGGAGAGCGCTGCCCGCGACGGCCAGCTCAAGCCTTTCAGCGGTGACACCGACATCTTTCTCTACCCGGGCCGGCCGTTCCACGTGGTCGATGCCCTGGTGACCAACTTCCACCTGCCCGAATCGACCCTGCTGATGCTGGTCTCGGCCTTCGCCGGCTACCCGGAGACCATGGCCGCCTACGCCGCGGCGGTGGAGCACGAGTACCGTTTCTTCAGCTACGGCGATGCCATGTTCATCACCCGCAACCCCGCGCCGCGCGGGCCCGAGGACTGATCCATGAGTTTCATGAAGTTCGAACTGCTGGCCACCGACGGCAAGGCCCGGCGCGGCCGCCTGAGCTTCCCCCGCGGGGTGGTCGAGACCCCGGCGTTCATGCCGGTGGGCACCTACGGCACGGTCAAGGGCATGTTGCCGCGCGACATCGAGGGCATCGGCGCGCAGATCATCCTCGGCAACACCTTCCACCTGTGGCTGCGCCCGGGCACCGAGGTGATCCGCAAGCACGGCGACCTGCACGACTTCATGCAGTGGCGGGGGCCGATCCTCACCGACTCCGGCGGTTTCCAGGTGTTCAGCCTGGGCGCGCTGCGCAAGATCAAGGAAGAGGGCGTGTACTTCGCCTCGCCGGTGGACGGCGCCAAGGTCTTCATGGGCCCCGAGGAGTCCATGGCGGTGCAGCGCGCGCTGGGCTCGGACATCGTGATGATCTTCGACGAGTGCACCCCGTACCCGGCCGAGTTCGACGTGGCCAAGCGTTCCATGGAGCTGTCGCTGCGCTGGGCCAAGCGCTCGAAGATCGCCCATGGCGACAGCCCCTCGGCGCTGTTCGGCATCGTCCAGGGCGGCATGCACGAGGAACTGCGCATGCGCTCGCTGGAAGGCCTGCAGGAGATCGGCTTCGACGGCCTGGCCATCGGCGGCCTGTCGGTGGGCGAGCCCAAGGAAGAGATGATCCGCGTGCTGGACTTCCTGCCGCCGCGCATGCCGGCCGACAAACCCCGTTACCTGATGGGGGTGGGCAAACCCGAGGACCTCGTGGAAGGTGTGCGCCGCGGCGTCGACATGTTCGACTGCGTGATGCCCACGCGCAACGCGCGCAACGGCCATCTGTTCGTCGATACCGGGGTGATCAAGATCCGCAACGCCGTGCACAAGCACGACGAGTCGCCGCTGGATCCGACCTGCGATTGCTACACCTGCAAGCACTTCTCCCGCGCCTACCTCTACCACCTGGACAAGTGCGGGGAAATGCTCGGCAGCATGCTCAATACCATCCATAACTTGCGGCATTATCAGCGGCTTATGGCTGGTTTGCGCGAGGCAATCCAACAGGGTACATTGGCCGCCTTTGTCGACGCCTTCTATGCCAAACGCGGCCTTCCGACGCCGCCGTTGGGCGATTGATCCCGATTTTCCAAAAGAATATAGAGACAGGAGTATCCGATGAGCTTTCTGATTCCCGCCGCCTACGCCGACGCCGCTGCTCCCGCGGCCGCCGCAGGCCCGATGGGCACTGGTTTTGAGTGGGTCTTCCTGGTCGGCTTCCTGGTCATCTTCTACCTGATGATCTGGCGTCCGCAGGCCAAGCGTAACAAGGAGCACAAGAACCTCCTGTCCAGCCTGCAGAAGGGTGACGAAGTCGTCACTTCCGCGGGTATCGCCGGCAAGGTACTGAAAGTCGCCGAGGACTTCGTGGTCGTCGAGGTCGCCGACAACGTCGAGCTGAAGTTCCAGAAGGGCGCCATCGCCGCGACCCTGCCGAAAGGCACGCTCAAGGCCATCTGAGTTCCAGGCAAAGAAAACCAATAGACGGGGCGCATGAAGCGCCCCGCGTCATAACGGGCGGTATCAATGCTCAACAAATATCCCCTGTGGAAATACCTGCTGATCCTGGCGGTGCTTGCCGTCGGCTTCATCTATTCCGCACCCAACCTCTACCCGGACGATCCGGCCGTGCAGGTCAGCGGCGCCAGCAGCGCGCTGCAGATCACCCAGGCCGACATCGACAAGGCCAGCAAGGCGCTGACCGACGCGGGCATCGCCGTCAAGGCGGGCAGCCTCGGCAAGAACAGCGGCCTGATCCGCCTGGTCAAGCAGGAAGACCAGCTTCCCGCCAAGGACATCGTGCGTCGCGCCCTGGGCGACGACTACGTGGTCGCCCTGAACCTGGCGCAGACCACCCCGAACTGGCTGCGCAGCATCGCCGCCCACCCGATGAAGCTGGGCCTCGACCTTTCCGGCGGCGTGCACTTCCTCCTCGAAGTGGATATGGACAAGGCTGTCGACGCCCGCCTGAACGTCTACGAGAGCGAGATCAAGAGCGCCCTGCGCAAGGAGCGCCTGCGCTACCGCAGCCTGCCGGTGCAGGACCGCGCCATCCAGCTGGGCTTCACCGACGACGAATCGCTGGACAAGGCCAAGGCGCTGATCGCCAAGGACTACCGCGACTTCGAGGTGACCCAGGATTCGCGCAACGGCATGCAGGTGCTGCGCCTGGCCATGACCGCGGCCAAGCTCGCCGAAATCCGCGAATACTCGATCAAGCAGAACCTCACCACCGTGCGCAACCGCGTCAACGAGCTGGGCGTGTCCGAGCCGCTGGTGCAGCGCCAGGGCGCCAACCGCATCGTGGTCGAGCTGCCGGGCGTGCAGGACACCGCCGAAGCCAAGCGCATCCTCGGCAAGACCGCCAACCTGGAGTTCCGCCTGGCCGCCGAGCCCGACGCCATCAAGTCGGCCACCGAGACCTTCGAATTCCGCGAGCCGCGCCGTCCGCCGGTGGCCCTGGAACGCAGCGTGATCATCACCGGCGACCAGGTCACCGACGCCAGCGCCAGCTTCGACGAGAACGGCCGCCCGCAGGTGAACATCCGCCTCGACGGCCACGGCGGCGAGCTGATGAACCGCGCCACCCGCAACAACGTCGGCCGCAGCATGGCCGTGGTGTTCATCGAGCAGAAGCCGATCACCCGCTACGCCAAGCAGGTGGTCGACGGCGTCGAGCAGGAAGTCGCCGTCCCGGCCTTCAAGGAAGAGAAGAAGATCATCAGCCTGGCGACCATCCAGTCGGCCCTGGGCAACCAGTTCCGCATCACCGGCCTCGACGGCCCGGGCGAGTCCTCGGAACTGGCCCTGCTGCTGCGCGCCGGCGGCCTGGCCGCGCCGATGTACTTCGCCGAGGAGCGCACCATCGGCCCGAGCCTGGGTGCGGACAACATCGCCAAGGGCATCGACGCCTCCCTGTGGGGCATGGTGTTCGTGTCGCTGTTCATCATCGTCATCTACCGCTTCTTCGGCGTGATCGCCACCGTCGCCCTGGCCTTCAACATGGTCCTGCTGGTGGCGCTGATGTCGATCCTCGGCGCGACCCTGACGCTGCCGGGCATCGCCGGTATCGTGCTGACCATGGGCATGGCGGTGGACGCCAACGTGCTGATCTTCTCGCGGATACGCGAGGAGCTGGCTGGCGGTATGTCGGTGCAGCGCGCCATCCACGAAGGCTTCAACCGCGCCTTCACCGCCATCGTCGACGCCAACCTGACCTCGCTGCTGGTCGGCGGCATCCTCTACGCCATGGGCACCGGCCCGGTGAAGGGCTTCGCCGTGACCATGTCGCTGGGCATTCTCACCTCGATGTTCACGGCCATCATGGTCACCCGCGCAATGGTCAACCTGATCTTCGGCGGGCGTGACTTCAAGAAGCTGTGGATCTAAGGGGGATCATGAGATGAATATCAAGATCGGTACCATCAACTTCATGGGCGTGCGCAACATCGCGTTCGCCGCCACCCTGGTCCTCACCCTGATCGCCCTCGGCAGCTGGATCACCAAGGGCATCAACTTCGGCCTGGACTTCACCGGTGGCACCCTCATCGAGCTGAACTACCAGCAGCCGGCCGACCTGGGCAAGGTCCGCGACGAGCTGGTCAAGGCCGGCTACGCCGAGGCCGTGGTGCAGAGCTTCGGCGACACCAGGGACGTGCTGGTGCGCATGCCCAGCGAAGACCCGGAGCTGGGCAAGAAGGTCGCCGCGGCGCTGCAGCAGGCCGACACCCAGAACCCGGCCAGCCTCAAGCGCGTGGAATACGTCGGCCCGCAGGTCGGCGAGGAACTGCGCGACCAGGGCGGCCTGGGCATGCTCCTGGCCCTGGGCGGCATCCTCATCTACGTCGGCTTCCGCTTCCAGTGGAAGTTCGCCGTGGGCGCCATTCTCTCGCTGATCCACGACGCCATCATCGTGATGGGCGTGCTGTCGTTCTTCCAGATCACCTTCGACCTCACCGTGCTCGCCGCGGTGCTGGCGGTGGTGGGCTATTCGCTGAACGACACCATCGTGATCTTCGACCGGGTGCGCGAGAACTTCCGCGTGCTGCGCAAGGCCAGCCTGATCGAGAACATCAACATCTCGACCAGCCAGACCCTGCTGCGGACACTGGCCACCTCGATCTCCACCCTGCTGGCCATCGCCGCGCTGCTGTTCTTCGCCGGCGACAACCTGTTCGGCTTCTCCATCGCGCTGTTCGTCGGCGTGCTGGCCGGCACCTACTCGTCGATCTACATCGCCGACGTGGTGCTGATCTGGCTGAAGCTCTCGGCCGAGGACCTGATCCCGCCGCAGGCCAAGGAAGTCGACGACCGCCCCTGAGGCTGTCCCGCCGCTCCTCGAAACTCCCGCTCCGGCGGGAGTTTTTCTTTGTGCGCGATCCGGCCGTGTGTCGGCATGCAGTGGCGCATCGCGAAGGAATGTCGGAACTTTCCTAAGGATTCCCTGCTCCAAGGCAAGGACAAGGGCAAGTGCCCATATGAAAGGAAAGCCAGGAGGTCTATGTGAACAAGTCGTTGCTCATCGGTACCGTGTTGGGCGCAGTCGGCGTTACGGCAGGTGGAGCGGTGGCCACGTACAGCCTGGTGGACCGCGGCCCCGAGTATGCCGAGGTGGTCGCCGTCCAGCCGGTCAAGGAGACCATCAAGACACCGCGCCAGGTCTGCAAGGACGTGGCGGTCACCCACCAGCGCCCGGTCAAGGACCAGCACCAGATCGTCGGCACCGCCATCGGCGCCATCGCCGGCGGCCTGCTGGGCAACCAGATCGGCGGCGGCAATGGCAAGAAGATCGCCACCGTGGCCGGTGCGGTCGGCGGCGGCTACGCCGGCAACAAGGTGCAGGAAGGCATGCAGGAGCGTGACACCTACACCACCACCGAAACCCGCTGCAGCACCGTGAACGACACCAGCGAGAAAGTGGTGGGCTACGACGTCAAGTACATGCTCGACGGCAAGGCCGGCCAGGTGCGCATGGACCGCGACCCGGGCAGCCAGATCCCGGTGGACAAGAGCGGCCGGCTGATCCTCAGCCAGCAGTAAGCATCGAAGCACCAGAAGGCGCCCCGCGGGGCGCCTTCTTCGTTTCCGGCAGAGGCTCTTCGTAGGATCTCATCCGCGATCCGCGCCGGGACGTCCGGCTATCGCGGACAAGGTCCGCTCCTACGGGAGAGGAGGAATACCATGCTCCCCGGCAACCTGTAGCGGGCCCTGCCCGCGATTTCGCGCGCAGGGCGCGCTCCTACATGGGAATGGCGTGGGTAGGGCAGCGTAGCGGATCTTATCCGCGAATCGCGCCGATGCCTCCGGCTATCGCGGACAAGGTCCGCTCCTACGGGAGAGGAGGAATACCATGCTCCCCGGCAACCTGTAGGAGCGGGCCCTGCCCGCGATTTCGCGCGCAGGGCGCGCTCCTACATGGGAATGGCGTGGGTAGGGCGGCGTAGCGGATCTTATCCGCGAATCGCGCCGATGCCTCCGGCTATCGCGGACAAGGTCCTCTACGGGGAGGGGGCTGTGCCGGGGTGCTTTCGTAGGATGGGTTGAGCTTGCCGAACAAAAAAGCCCGGCACATGGCCGGGCTCTTTCATTCCGCTGATGCTCAGCGCTTGAACGACGGCGGCAGGTGCGGCTGGATGCTGGTCAGCAGCGCCTTGAAGCACTTGGTGTTGCCGGCCACGATATGGCCCTTCTCGAGGAATTCGTGGCTGCCGGTGAAGTCGCTCACCAGGCCGCCGGCTTCCTGCACCAGCAGGGCGCCAGCCGCCATGTCCCACTCGGACAGGCCGAATTCCCAGAAGGCGTCGAAGCGGCCGGCCGCGACGTAGGCCAGGTCCAGGCTGGCGGCGCCGGCGCGGCGGATGCCAGCGGTCTGGCCGACCAGGCTGCGGAACATGCCCAGGTAGGCGTCCAGGTGGTCCAGCTGGCTGTCGCGGAACGGGAAGCCGGTGCCCAGCAGGGCGCCTTCCAGGCTCTTGCGGTTGCTCACCCGCAGGCGGCGGCCGTTCAGCGCGGCGCCGCGGCCGCGGCTGGCGGTGAACTCTTCCTGGCGCACCGGGTCGAGGACCACGGCGTGCTCCAGGCGGCCCTTGTACTTGCAGGCGATGCTGACGGCGAAGTGCGGGACGCCATGGATGAAGTTGGTGGTGCCATCCAGCGGGTCGATGATCCACAGGTAGTCGGCGCCTTCGCCGCTGCCCTCGAGGTAGCCGCCTTCCTCGCCCATGATGCCGTGGTTCGGGTAGGCCTTGCGCAGGGCGGTGACGATGTTCAGCTCGGCGGCGCGATCGACTTCGGTGACGTAGTCCTTGGCGTCTTTTTCGTTGACCGAGAGGGTGTCCAGGCGTTCGATGGAGCGGAAGATCAGTTCACCGGCGCTGCGGGCCGCGCGCAGGGCGATGTTCAGCATGGGCTGCATGGAGAGGTCACCTGGATGATGTTAAAGAAAGCCGAACATTGTACCAGAAAACCGTGGCGCTCATAGGGCGGCCTGTCGCTTGCGTGGCGCAAGACCGAGCGCTGCGGTAGGATTCCGTTCCTTTTCGTATCTGCTTGTGTGGAGAGCTTCGGTTGCTCGACAGAATTCGCGTGGTGCTGGTGAACACCAGTCATCCCGGCAATATCGGCGGTACCGCCCGGGCCATGAAGAACATGGGCCTGTCGCGCCTGGTGCTGGTCGACCCCATGGACTTCCCCAGCGGCGAGGCGGTGGCCCGCGCCTCCGGGGCGACCGACATCCTCGACGCCGCCCAGGTGGTGCCGACCCTGGAAGACGCCCTGGTGGGCTGCAGCCTGGTGCTCGGCACCAGCGCCCGTGACCGGCGCATCCCCTGGCCGCTGCTCGACCCCCGCGAGTGCGCGACCACCAGCCTGCAGCACGCCCAGCAGGGCGGCGAGGTGGCCCTGGTGTTCGGCCGCGAGTACGCGGGTTTGACCAACGAAGAATTGCAGCGATGTCAGTTCCACGTGCACATTCCCGCCAACCCCGAGTTCAGCTCGCTGAACCTGGCGACGGCGGTCCAGGTGCTCGCCTACGAGGTGCGCATGGCCTGGCTGGCCGCCGAAGGCCAGCCGACCAAGCAGGAGAAGCTGGAGACCACCGCCATGCTCAACAGCCTGCCGGTGACCGCCGACGAGCTGGAGCGCTTCTATTCGCACCTGGAGTCCACCCTGGTCGACATCGGCTTCCTCGACCCGCAGAAGCCGCGGCACCTGATGTCGCGCCTGCGCCGCCTGTACGGCCGCGCCGGGGTCAGCAAGCTGGAGATGAACATCCTCCGGGGTATCCTCACCGAAACACAGAAGGCCGCGCAGGGCGCGGCCTGCAAGCGGAGTGAAGATGATGTTTGAGCGTGTGCGCGAAGATATCCAGAGCGTATTCCATCGCGACCCGGCAGCGCGCAATGCCTTCGAGGTACTCACCTGCTACCCGGGCCTGCACGCCGTGTGGCTGCACCGCCTGGCGCACCTGTTGTGGACTTCCGGCTGGAAGTGGCTGGCGCGCCTGGTGTCCAACTTCGGCCGCTGGATGACCGGCATCGAGATCCACCCCGGCGCCAGGATCGGCCGGCGCTTCTTCATCGACCACGGCATGGGCATCGTCATCGGCGAGACCGCCGAGATCGGTGACGACGTCACCCTCTACCAGGGCGTGACCCTTGGCGGCACCAGCTGGAACAAGGGCAAGCGCCACCCGACCCTGGCCGACGGCGTGGTGGTCGGCGCCGGCGCCAAGGTGCTCGGCCCGTTCACCGTCGGCGCCGGGGCGAAAGTGGGCTCCAACGCCGTGGTCACCAAAGAAGTGCCGCCGGGCGCCACCGTGGTCGGCATTCCCGGGCGCATCATCATGAAGGACGATGCCGAGCAGCAGGCCAAGCGCCAGGCCATGGCCGAGAAGCTCGGCTTCGACGCCTACGGCGTCAGCCAGGACATGCCCGACCCGGTGGCCCGCGCCATCGGTCAGTTGCTCGACCACCTGCAGGCGGTCGACGGCCGGCTGGAGGGCATGTGCCAGGCGCTGACGGCCCTGGGTAGCGACTACTGTGCGAAAAAACTGCCAGAGCTGCGTGAAGAGGACTTCGCCGGCGTCAAGGATGAAGAGGGCAAGGCGGCGCATTGATGCGTCGCTAACGATTTCCTGCTACATTATGCCGCCCTTCGCTGGCTAATCCCGAGTGATTTGATAGGTCTTATAGTTGACTCAAATACTCGGAAATGGCATCCTTTCGCCAGTCCAGTGATCCATTCGGGAATGTCCCATGCGTCTGACCACCAAAGGCCGCTATGCCGTAACCGCCATGCTCGACCTGGCGTTGCATGCCCAGCGTGGTCCGGTTTCCCTGGCGGACATTTCCGAGCGCCAGGGCATATCCCTGTCCTATCTCGAACAGCTGTTCGCCAAGTTGCGCCGTGGCAACCTGGTGACCAGCGTGCGCGGTCCCGGCGGCGGCTACCAGCTGTCCCGCGACATGGCCGGCATCCACGTCGCCCAGGTGATCGATGCGGTCAACGAATCGGTCGACGCCACGCGCTGCCAGGGGCAGGGGGATTGCCACTCCGGCGACACCTGCCTGACCCACCACCTTTGGTGCGACCTCAGCCAGCAGATCCACGAATTCCTCAGCGGCATCAGCCTCGCCGACCTGGTCGAGCGCCGTGAAGTCCAGGAAGTCGCGCAGCGGCAGGATGAGCGTCGTTGCGGAGGCACCGGCAAACGGCCGAGCCTCGATAAGATTGAAGCGTCCGCCATCGATTGAGCGCGCGCCAGCCTGTAGGAGTTACCTGATGAAATTGCCGATCTACCTCGACTACTCCGCCACCACCCCGGTGGATCCGCGCGTCGCTCAGAAGATGGCTGACTGCCTGCTGGTGGACGGCAACTTCGGCAACCCCGCCTCGCGCTCCCACGTGTTCGGCTGGAAGGCCGAGGAGGCCGTGGAGAACGCCCGCCGCCAGGTCGCCGAGCTGGTCAATGCCGACCCCCGCGAGATCGTCTGGACCTCCGGCGCGACCGAGTCCGACAACCTCGCCATCAAGGGCGTGGCGCACTTCTACGGCAGCAAGGGCAAGCACATCGTCACCTCGAAGATCGAGCACAAGGCGGTGCTGGACACCACCCGCCAGCTGGAGCGCGAAGGCTTCGAAGTGACCTACCTCGACCCCACCGAGGAAGGCCTGATCACCCCGGCCATGGTCGAAGCGGCGCTGCGTGACGACACCATCCTGGTCTCGATCATGCACGTGAACAACGAGATCGGCACCATCAACGACATCGCCGCCATTGGCGAGCTGACCCGCTCGCGCGGCATCCTGTTCCACGTCGACGCCGCGCAGTCCACCGGCAAGGTCGACATCGACCTGGACAAGCTCAAGGTCGACCTGATGTCCTTCTCCGCCCACAAGACCTACGGTCCCAAGGGCATCGGCGCCCTGTACGTGCGCCGCAAGCCGCGCGTGCGCCTGGAAGCCCAGATGCACGGCGGCGGCCACGAGCGCGGCATGCGCTCGGGCACCCTGGCCACCCACCAGATCGTCGGCATGGGCGAGGCCTTCCGCATCGCCAAGGAAGAGATGCACGCCGAGAACGAGCGCATCCGCGCCCTGCGCGACCGCTTCTTCGCCAAGCTCGAAGGCCTGGAAGAGCTCTACGTCAACGGCAGCCTGACCCAGCGCGTGCCGCACAACCTGAACCTGAGCTTCAACTACGTGGAAGGCGAGTCGCTGATCATGGCCCTGAAGGATCTCGCGGTCTCTTCCGGTTCGGCCTGCACCTCCGCCTCCCTGGAGCCGTCCTACGTGCTGCGCGCCCTGGGCCGCAACGACGAGCTGGCGCACAGTTCCATCCGTTTCACCTTCGGCCGCTTCACCACCGAGGAAGAGGTCGATTACGCCGCCGGTATCGTGGGGCAAGCCGTTTCCAAGCTGCGCGAGCTCTCGCCGCTGTGGGACATGTTCAAAGAGGGCGTCGACCTGTCCAAGGTCGAATGGCAGGCCCACTGACCCGCCCCATAGAGAGTGAGGATTAGCCATGGCATACAGTGACAAGGTCATCGACCACTACGAAAACCCGCGCAACGTCGGCAAGCTCGACGCCGAGGATCCCGATGTCGGCACCGGCATGGTCGGCGCGCCGGCCTGCGGCGACGTGATGCGCCTGCAGATCAAGGTCAACGAGCAGGGCGTGATCGAAGACGCCAAGTTCAAGACCTACGGCTGCGGTTCGGCCATCGCCTCCAGCTCCCTCGCCACCGAGTGGATGAAGGGCAAGACCCTGGACGAGGCCGAATCCATCAAGAACACCACCATCGCCGAAGAGCTGGCCCTGCCGCCGGTGAAGATCCACTGCTCGGTGCTCGCCGAGGACGCCATCAAGGCGGCCGTGCGCGACTACAAGCAGAAGAAGGGTCTGCTCTAACCGCTCAGTTGAGTAAGGAGTTCCCATGGCCATCAGCATGACCGAAGCCGCCGCCAAGCATGTCCAGCGCTCCCTCGAGGGGCGCGGCAAGGGCGAGGGCATTCGTCTTGGCGTGCGCACCACCGGGTGTTCCGGGCTGGCCTACGTGCTCGAGTTCGTCGATGAGCTGGCGCCCGAGGACCTGGTCTACGAGAGCCACGGCGTGAAGGTCATCATCGACCCGAAGAGCCTGGTCTACCTCGACGGCACCGAGTTGGACTTCACCAAGGAAGGCCTCAACGAGGGCTTCAAGTTCAACAACCCGAACGTTCGTGGCGAGTGTGGCTGCGGCGAAAGCTTCAACGTCTGAGGCCGGCGTGGGTAGTCCTTGCCACTTCGCGCTCTTCGACCTGCAGCCGGCTTTCCGCCTCGATCTGGATGCCCTTGGCCAGCGTTACCGTGAGCTGGTCCGCAGTGTCCACCCGGACCGTTTCGCCGATGCTTCCGAGCGCGAGCAGCGCGTGGCGCTGGAACGCGCCGCCGAGCTGAACGACGCCTACCAGACGCTGAAAAGCGCGCCGCGCCGGGCGCTGTACCTGCTGTCCCTGCGTGGCCAGGCGCTGCCGCTGGAAGCGACGGTGCAGGACCCGGAGTTCCTCCTGCAGCAGATGCAGTTGCGCGAGGAGCTGGAAGACCTGCAGGACAGCGCCGACCTGGATGGCGTAGCCGCCTTCAAGCGCCGCCTGAAGGCCGCCCAGCAGCAGCTGGAGGACAGCTTCGCCGATTGCTGGGACGACGCCGCGCGCCGCGAGCAAGCCGAGCGCCTGGTGCGCCGCATGCAGTTTCTCGACAAGCTGGCGCAGGAAGTGCGCCAGCTCGAAGAGCGACTCGACGATTAATCCGCGCGGCCCGTGCCGCGCCCGTTACGCCTGATTAGAAGCCGCATGGTCCTATTGCAGATCGCCGAGCCCGGACAAACCCCTCAGCCGCACCAGCGCCGGCTGGCCGTGGGCATCGACCTGGGCACCACCAATTCCCTGGTCGCCGCCGTGCGCAGCGGCGTCGCCGCACCCCTGGCCGATGCCGAGGGGCGCCTGATCCTGCCCTCGGCGGTGCGCTACCTGGCCGACCGCGTCGAGGTCGGCGAGTCGGTCAGGCGCGGCGCCTCCGCCGACCCGCTGAACTCCATCATCTCGGTCAAGCGCCTGATGGGCCGTGGCCTGGAGGATGTGAAGCAGCTCGGTGGCCAGTTGCCCTACCGCTTCACCCAGGGCGAGTCGCACATGCCCTTCATCGAGACCGTGCAGGGCCCGAAGAGCCCGGTCGAGGTCTCCGCGGAAATCCTCCGCAGCCTGCGCCAGCGTGCCGAAGCCACCCTGGGTGGCGAACTGGTCGGCGCGGTGATCACGGTGCCGGCGTATTTCGACGACGCCCAGCGCCAGGCCACCAAGGACGCCGCGCGCCTGGCCGGCCTGCACGTGCTGCGCCTGCTCAACGAGCCCACCGCCGCGGCGGTCGCCTACGGCCTGGACAAGAACGCCGAGGGCGTGGTGGCCATCTATGACCTGGGCGGCGGCACCTTCGACATTTCCATCCTGCGCCTGACCCGCGGCGTCTTCGAGGTCCTGGCCACCGGTGGCGACAGCGCCCTGGGCGGCGACGACTTCGACCATGCCATCGCCGGTTGGATCATCCAGCAGGCCGGCGTTTCCGACGACCTCGACCCGGGCAGCCAGCGCCAGTTGCTGCAGGCCGCCTGCGCGGCGAAGGAAGCCCTGACCCTCAACGAAAGCGTCGAGGTCGCCTATGGCGACTGGCGCGGCAAGCTGGACCGCAGCCAGCTGGACGCCCTGATCGAACCCTTCGTCGCCCGCAGCCTCAAGGCCTGCCGCCGCGCCGTGCGCGACTCCGGCATCGAGCTGGAGGACATCGGCGCCGTGGTCATGGTCGGCGGCTCCACCCGCGTGCCGCGTGTGCGCCAGGCGGTGGGCGAGCTGTTCGGCCGCGAACCGCTGGTGGACATCGACCCCGACCAGGTGGTGGCCATCGGCGCCGCCATCCAGGCCGACGCCCTGGCCGGCAACAAGCGCGGCGAAGAGCTGCTGTTGCTGGACGTCATCCCGCTGTCCCTGGGCCTCGAGACCATGGGCGGGCTGATGGAGAAGGTGATTCCGCGCAACACCACCATCCCGGTGGCCCGCGCCCAGGAATTCACCACCTACAAGGATGGCCAGACGGCCATGATGATCCACGTGCTGCAGGGCGAGCGCGAGTTGGTCAAGGACTGCCGCTCCCTGGCGCGCTTCGAGCTGCGCGGCATCCCGCCGATGGTGGCCGGCGCGGCGAAGATTCGCGTCAGCTTCCAGGTGGACGCCGACGGCCTGCTGGCGGTGTCCGCCCGCGAGATGAGTTCCGGCGTCGAGGCGAGCATCCAGGTCAAGCCGTCCTACGGCCTGACCGACGGCGAGATCGCCCGCATGCTGCAGGACTCCTTCCAGTATGCCGGCGACGACATGAACGCCCGCGCGCTGCGCGAGCAGCAGGTCGAGGCCCAGCGCCTGCTCGAAGCCGTGCGCTCGGCGCTGGACGCCGATGGCGAGCGCCTGCTGGACGCCGACGAGCGGCTGGCCATCGAGGCCAGCATGGATACCCTGCGCGAACTGGCCGCCGGTAGCGATACCGCCGCCATCGAGCAACAGATCAAGCGTCTGTCCCAGGTGACCGACGCCTTCGCCGCGCGACGGATGGACGCTTCCGTCAAGGCCGCCCTGGCCGGTCGCCGGCTCAACGAAATCGAGGAATAAGCGAAGATGCCGCAGATCGTATTTCTGCCCCACCCCGAGCATTGCCCGGAGGGCGCGGTGGTCGAGGCCCAGCCGGGCGAGACCATCCTCAAGGCTGCGCTGCGCAACGGCATCGATATCGAGCACGCCTGCGAGATGTCCTGCGCCTGCACCACCTGTCACGTGATCGTGCGCGAGGGCTTCAACTCCATGGAGCCGTCCGACGAGCTGGAAGACGACATGCTGGACAAGGCCTGGGGCCTGGAGCCGGATTCGCGCCTGTCGTGCCAGGCGGTGGTGGCGGACGAGGACCTGGTGGTGGAGATTCCGAAATACACCATCAACCAGGTTTCCGAAGGTCATTGAGGGGGCGGACATGAGCCTGAAATGGACCGATGTGCTGGAAATCGCCATCCAGCTGGCCGATAGCCATCCCGACGTGGACCCGCGCTACGTCAACTTCGTCGACCTGCACAACTGGGTGGTCGGCCTGCCGGAATTCAGCGACGACCCGTCGCGCGGCGGCGAGAAGGTCCTGGAAGCCATCCAGGGCGCCTGGATCGAAGAGGCGGAATAGGTGGGCTGGAAGCTGGAAGCCGGAAGCTTGAAGCCGGAAGTGAAAGGCGCCACGCTTTCTAGCTTCTAGCTTCTAGCTTCTAGCTTCTAGCTTCTAGCTTCTAGCTTCTAGCTTCCAGCTTCCAGCTTCCAGCTTCCAGCTTCCAGCTTCCAGCTTCCAGCCGCCCTTATGCTTTTCCCCGAACCCGCGTATAATTCGCGGGTTTTATCTTTAGGTGTTCGCTCAGGTTCCCCGCGGTGCCTGTCGATACCGCCGGAGCGCTGCGTGCGTACCGGCCCCGCGCGTGCCAGCCAGAGGCTGCCGCTGTCGCGCGGCTCACCCTGAATCACAGAAGCTCCTGGGCTCGTCCCAGGGGCTTCTCGGCATTACCAACCTTGCTTTTCGGAGTTATCCCAAATGGCCCTGCAACGTACCTTCTCCATCATCAAGCCCGACGCCGTCGCCAAGAACGTCATCGGCGAAATCCTGACCCGCTTCGAGAAGGCCGGTCTGCGCGTCGTCGCTTCCAAGATGGTCCAGCTGTCCGAGCGCGAAGCCGGCGGCTTCTACGCCGAGCACAAAGAGCGCCCCTTCTTCAAGGACCTGGTCGCCTTCATGACCTCCGGCCCGGTCGTCCTGCAGGTTCTGGAAGGCGAAGACGCCATCGCCAAGAACCGTGAGCTGATGGGCGCCACCGATCCGAAGAAAGCCGACGCCGGCACCATCCGCGCCGATTTCGCCGTTTCCATCGACGAGAACGCCGTTCACGGTTCCGACTCGGAAGCTTCGGCTGCCCGCGAGATCGCCTACTTCTTCTCCAGCACCGAGGTGTGCGAGCGCATTCGCTGATCCAGGCGAATGGGCGAGGGTGAATCCATGACTGATACCGCTGCAAAGGCCAACCTGCTGGGCATGACCAAGCCCCAGCTCGAGGAATTCTTCGAGTCCATCGGTGAAAAGCGCTTCCGCGCCGGCCAGGTGATGCAATGGATTCACCACTTTGGCGCCGAAGACTTCGACGCCATGACCAATGTCGGCAAGGCCTTGCGCGAAAAGCTCAAGGCCTGTGCCGAGATCCGCGGCCCCGAAGTGGTCAGCCAGGACATCTCCAGCGACGGCACCCGCAAGTGGGTGGTGCGCGTGGCGTCCGGCAGCTGCGTCGAGACCGTGTACATCCCGCAGAACGGCCGCGGCACCCTGTGCGTGTCGTCCCAGGCCGGCTGCGCCCTGGATTGCAGCTTCTGCTCCACCGGCAAGCAGGGCTTCAACAGCGACCTGACCTCCGCCGAGATCATCGGCCAGGTGTGGCTCGCCAACAAATCCTTCGGCACCGTGCCCGGCAAGATCGACCGCGCCATCACCAACGTGGTGATGATGGGCATGGGCGAGCCGCTGCTGAACTTCGACAACGTCGTCACCGCCATGAGCATCATGATGGAGGACTTCGGCTACGGCATCTCCAAGCGCAAGGTGACGCTGTCCACCTCCGGCGTGGTGCCGATGATCGACAAGCTCGGCGAAGTCACCGACGTGTCCCTGGCGCTGTCGCTGCATGCGCCCAACGACGAGCTGCGCAACCAACTGGTGCCGATCAACAAGAAGTATCCCCTGGCGGTGCTGCTGGATGCCTGCCAGCGCTACATCGGGCGCCTGGGCAAGGAGCGCGTGCTGACCGTCGAGTACACCCTGCTCAAGGACGTCAACGACCAGCCCGAGCACGCTGAGCAGATGATCGCATTGCTCAAGGAAATTCCTTGCAAGATCAACCTGATTCCGTTTAATCCGTTCCCCCATTCCGGTTACGAGCGGCCGAGCAACAATTCGATCCGCCGTTTCCAGGACATGCTGCACAAGGGCGGCTTCAACGTCACCGTGCGCACCACCCGCGGCGACGACATCGACGCCGCCTGCGGCCAACTGGTCGGCCAGGTGATGGACCGTACCCGCCGCAGCGAACGCTACATCGCCGTACGCCAGCTGGCGGCCGACGCCGAGAAGGCGCCCGCCAATCGAAACTGATCTCGAGGGAGGATTCCGATGACCTTGCGCGCCGCGCTGTTCGTGTTCCTGGCCAGCCTGCTGGCGGGTTGCGTGACGTCTGGGAAGCAGGATCCCCTGAGCACCGCCAAGGGCCGTGAAGAGGCCCGCGACGCCTACATCCAGCTGGCCATCGGCTACCTGCAGAACGGCAATACCGAGCAGGCCAAGGTGCCGCTGCGCCAGGCCCTGGAGCTGGACTCCTCGAGCGCCGACGCCCACGCCGCGCTGGCCCTGGTCTACCAGCAGGAGATGGAGCCCAAGCTGGCCGAGCAGGAATACCGCAAGGCGTTGTCCTCGCGCTCGGATGCGCGCATCTGGAACAACTACGGCAGCTTCCTGTACGAACAGAAGCGCTACGACGAGGCCACCAATGCCTTCCAGAAGGCCGCCGAGGACAGCCTCTACCCGGAGCGCTCGCGGGTCTTCGAGAACCTCGGCCTGGTCAGCCTCCAGCTGAAGCAGCGCGAGCAGGCCAAGCAGTACTTCGAAAAGGCCCTGCGCCTGAACCGCCGGCAACCCAGCGCCTTGCTGGAAATGTCGCAGCTGTCCTACGACGATCGCCAGTACGTGCCGGCGCGCGACTACTACAACGAATACCTGAAGCAGGGACAGCAGAACGCCAAGAGCCTGCTGCTGGGCGTGCGGCTGGCGCGGGTCTTTGACGACAAGGACACCGCCGCCAGCTACGGCCTGCAGCTCAAGCGCCTGTATCCCGCATCCCCCGAATACCAGGCATACCAGGCAGAGAAATGATGAAGACGTCGCAGCCAGAAGTCGCCAGCACGAGCCGCGCCAATCCGGGTGAGGCCTTGCGCCAGGCGCGCGAGAGCAGGGGCTGGTCGACCTCGCAGGTGGCCGGTCAACTGAACCTCACCGAGAATTCCCTGCGCCAACTGGAGCTGGGCAATTTCGACAAGCTGCCGGGCCACACCTTCGCCCGCGGCTACGTGCGCGCCTACGCCAAGCTGCTGGGCATGGACCAGGCGCAGATGGTCAGCGCCTTCGACCAGTACACCGGCACCGACGCCACCGGCAGCAACGTGCAGAGCCTCGGCCGGGTGGCCGAGCCGATGCGCCTGTCGCGCAACCTGCTGCGCTTGTTCAGCCTGTTGCTGCTGGCCCTGCTGGTGGGCTTCGGCTACTTCTGGTGGCAGGAGCGCGCCGGGCGCAACCTCGCCGAGAACAGCGGCCTGAACCTGGAGCACGTCGAGGTCGAGAGCGCCGACGGCACCACCGAAGTGCACAGCCTCGACGAGCCCGAAGACCAGGCCGTCGCCGAGGACAAGGCCAGCGCGCCGAGCGAACCGGCTGGCGACAGCGGCGCCGCCGAGCCCGAACAGAATGCCGAGGCCCCGGCCAACCCGGCCGAGACCGCGCCCCAGGTGGCCGCCCCCGCAGCGCCGGCTGCTCCCGCCGCGCCGGCCGCCAACACCGCCGCCGTGCCTGCGACTCCGGCCGCTCCTGCCGCCCCGGCGGTTCCGGCCGCGCCCGCAGCCGAACCTGCTGCCCCGGCTGCCGCTCCGGTGGTGGCTTCGGCCGGCCAGGGCGTGGTCAAGGTGCAGTTCATCGCCGACTGCTGGACCCAGGTCACCGATGCCGACGGCAAGGTCCTGGTCAGCGCGCTCAAGCGCAAGGGCGACTCCATGGAAGTCGCCGCCAAGGTTCCCCTGGAGCTGCGCCTGGGCTTCGCCCGCGGCGCCCAGGTCAGCTACAACGGCCAGCCGGTCGACGTTTCGCCCTATTCCCGCGGCGAGACGGCACGCATGAAGTTGGGTGGTAACTAAAGATGCATTGCGCTTCTCCGATCAAACGCCGCCAGTCCCGCAAGATCTGGGTCGGCTCGGTGCCGGTGGGCGGTGACGCGCCCATCGCCGTACAGAGCATGACCAACACCGATACGCTGGACGTGGCCGCCACAGTCGCGCAGATCCGCCGCCTGGAAGACGCCGGCGCGGACATCGTGCGCGTTTCGGTGCCGGACATGGACGCGGCCGAGGCCTTCGGCAAGATCAAGCAGCAGGTCCGCGTGCCGCTGGTGGCCGACATCCACTTCGACTACAAGATCGCCCTGCGCGTGGCCGAGCTGGGCGTCGACTGCCTGCGCATCAACCCCGGCAACATCGGCCGCGAGGACCGCGTCAAGGCAGTGGTGGACGCGGCCCGCGACAAGAACATCCCGATCCGCATCGGCGTCAACGCCGGTTCGCTGGAGAAGGACCTGCAGAAGAAATACGGCGAGCCGACCCCCGAGGCCCTGCTGGAATCGGCCATGCGCCACGTCGAGCATCTCCAGCGCCTGGACTTCCAGAACTTCAAGGTCAGCGTGAAGGCCTCCGACGTGTTCATGGCCGTGGCGGCCTACCGCCTGCTGGCCAAGGAAATCGAGCAGCCGCTGCACCTGGGCATCACCGAGGCCGGGGGCCTGCGTTCGGGCACCGTGAAGTCCGCGGTGGGCCTGGGCATGCTGCTGGCCGAGGGCATCGGCGACACCATCCGCATCTCCCTGGCCGCCGACCCGGTGGAAGAGATCAGGGTCGGTTTCGACATCCTCAAGTCCCTGCACCTGCGCTCGCGCGGCATCAACTTCATCGCCTGCCCGAGCTGCTCGCGGCAGAACTTCGATGTGGTCAAGACCATGAACGAGCTCGAAGGCCGCCTCGAAGACCTGCTGGTGCCGATGGACGTGGCCGTGATCGGCTGCGTGGTCAACGGCCCGGGCGAGGCCAAGGAGGCCCACATCGGCCTCACCGGCGGCACGCCGAACAACCTCGTCTACATCGACGGCAAGCCGGCGCAGAAGCTGCAGAACGAAAACCTGGTGGATGAGCTGGAACGGCTGATCCGCGAAAAAGCGGCCGCCAAGGCCGAAGCCGACGCCGCCCTGATCGTGCGCGGCTGACCGCAACAAGGACAACATGTGAGCAAGTCCCTGCAAGCCATTCGTGGCATGAACGACATCCTGCCGGACCAGACCCCGGTATGGCGCTACCTGGAAAACACCTTCGCCGGCCTGCTGGAAGAATACGGCTACAGCGAAATCCGCCTGCCGATCATGGAGTTCACCGAACTCTTCGCCCGCGGCATCGGCGAAGGCACCGACGTGGTCGACAAGGAGATGTACACCTTCCTTGACCGCAACGAAGAGTCGCTGACGCTGCGCCCCGAAGGCACCGCGGGCACCGTGCGGGCCATGCTCGAACACGGCCTGACCGGCGGCGGCCAGGTGCAGAAACTCTGGTACACCGGGCCCATGTTCCGCTACGAGAAGCCGCAGAAGGGCCGCTACCGCCAGTTCCACCAGATCGGCGTGGAAGTCTTCAACCTGCCGGGGCCGGACATCGACGCCGAGCTGATCATCCTCACCTGGCGCCTGTGGCAGAAGCTGGGCATGGCCGACGCCGTGACTCTGCAGCTCAACACCCTGGGCTCCAGCGAGGCCCGCGCGCGCTACCGCGAAGCGCTGGTGGCCTACCTGCAGGAACGCTTCGAGCAGCTCGACGAAGACAGCCAGCGGCGCATGACCACCAACCCGCTGCGCATCCTCGACAGCAAGGTGGAAAGCACCCAGGCGCTGCTGGTCGGCGCGCCGACCCTGCACGACTACCTGGACGAAGAGTCGATCGCCCACTTCGAGGGCCTGAAGGCCCGCCTGGACGCGGTCGGCCTGCGCTACGAGATCAACCAGAAGCTGGTGCGCGGCCTGGACTACTACTGCCGCACCGCCTTCGAATGGGTCACCGACAAGCTCGGCGCCCAGGGCACCGTCTGCGGCGGGGGCCGCTACGACGGCCTGGTCAGCCAGTTCGGCGGCAAGCCGACGCCGGGCGTGGGCTTCGCCATGGGCGTGGAACGCCTGGTGCTGCTGCTGGAGACCCTGGGCGTGGTGCCCGCCGAGCTGAAGCGCCCGGCCGACATCTACGTCTGCGCCTTTGGCGAGCCGGCCGAACTGGCCGCCCTGGGCCTGGCCGAGAAGCTGCGCGACGCCGTTCCCGGCATCCGCCTGCTGCTCAACGCCGGCGCCGGCAGCTTCAAGAGCCAGTTCAAGAAGGCCGACAAGAGCGGTGCCCAATTCGCCCTGATCCTGGGTGACGACGAACTGGCCGCGCGCGTGGTAGGTTTCAAGCCCCTGCGTGGCGAGGGTGAGCAACAGAACATAGCCTGGGAGGCTCTGCCCGAGCACCTGGCAGCCTGCATCCAGCGGGCCTGAGAATCGAGCGGATTAGGAGTATTGGGGTGACCACGCGTACCGAAGAAGAACAACTGGCGGATCTCAAGGACTGGTGGCAGCGCAACGGCATGCCCCTGCTCACCGGGGCCGCCCTGGCGCTGGTGGTGGTGTTCGGCTGGCAGGCCTGGAAGAAGTACCAGGCCAACCAGTCGCAGAACGCCTCCATCCTCTACCAGCAACTGGTCGAAGCCTCGCTGATGCCCTCCGGCCAGCCGGATACCGCGCGCGTCGCCGAGCTGGCCAACAAGCTGACCAGCGAGTACGGCGGTACCCACTACGCCCAGTACGGCCGCCTGTTCGTCGCCAAGGTGGCGGTGGACGCCGGCAAACTGGACGATGCCGCCAGCGAGCTGAAGGCCGTGGTCGACAAGCCGGTTGACGCCACGCTCGGCGAACTGGCCCGCCAGCGCCTGGCCCGTGTCCTGGCCGCCCAGGGCAAGGCCGAGGACGGCCTGAAGCTGCTCGAAGGCGACGCCGACAAGGCCTACGTCTCCAGCCGCGAAGAACTCAAGGGCGACCTGCTGGTGCAGCTCAAGCGCACCGACGACGCCCGCAGCGCCTACGAGAAGGCCAAGGCCGCCCTGCCGGAGGAAGCCGCTGCCGGCGCCCTGCAGGTGAAACTCGACGACCTCGCCAAGGGAGGTGCCTGAGATGCTGCGCTGGAAACATGCGGCGCTGCTGGCGCTGACCCTGCTCGCGGTCGGTTGCAGCAGCAACAGCAAGAAGGAACTGCCGCCTGCGGAACTCACCGACTTCAAGGAAGAGGTGCGCCTGGACAAGCAGTGGAGCCGCTCGGTCGGTGACGGCCAGGGCGACCTCTACGAACTGCTGCAGCCGGCCGTGGACGGCTCCAGCATCTATGCCGCTTCCGCCGAAGGCCGCGTCATGGCCATGCAGCGCGAGAACGGCGACGTGCTCTGGAAACAGGACCTCGACCTGCCGATCTCCGGCGGTGTCGGCGTCGGTGGCGGCCTGGTGCTGGTCGGCACCCTGAAGGGCGACGTCATCGCCCTGAACGCCGCCAACGGCGAGCAGAAGTGGCGTACCCGCGTGCCCAGCGAAGTGCTGGCGGCGCCGGCCACCGACGGCGACGTGGTGATCGTGCAGACCCAGGACGACAAGCTGATCGCCCTCGACGCCAGCACCGGCAACCAGCGCTGGGTGTACGAGAACACCGTGCCCGTGCTGACCCTGCGCGGCACCGGCGCCCCCATCATTGCCGGGCGCATGGCCATCGCCGGCCTGGCCAGCGGCAAGGTGGTGGCGGTGGACGTGCAGCGTGGCCTGCCGATCTGGGAAACCCGCGTCGCCGTGCCCCAGGGCCGTTCCGAGCTGGACCGCGTGGTGGACATCGACGGCGGCCTGACCCTGGTCGACAACGTGATCTACGTAGCCAGCTACCAGGGCCGCGCCGCCGCCCTCGACCTGGCCAGCGGCCGGGTGATCTGGCAGCGCGAGGCCTCCAGCTACGCCGGCGTCGCCGAAGGCATCGGCAGCGTCTACGTCAGCGATGCCAGCGGCACCGTGGAGGCCCTGGACGGCCGCAGCTCGTCCTCGCTGTGGAGCAACGACGCCCTGGCGCGCCGCCAGCTGTCGGCCCCGGCGGTGTTTTCCAGCAACGTGGTGGTGGGCGACCTGGAAGGCTACGTGCACCTGCTGAGCCAGGTGGACGGCCGCTTCGTCGGCCGCGAGAAGGTCGACGGCGACGGCGTGCGCGTGCGCCCGCTGGTGGTCGACCGGTGGATGTACGTGTATGGCAACAGCGGAAAGCTGGTCGCCTTCACCATTCGCTAAGCTATGTTCTACCTGCCGGCCGCTGTTGGATGACGACAGCGGCCGGCGTGTTTTTTACGAATTCCTGAAATTTCCTGGAGAGCCGCATGGTTCCCGTAATCGCCCTGGTGGGCCGCCCCAACGTCGGCAAGTCCACCCTGTTCAACCGCCTGACCAAGACTCGCGACGCCATCGTCGCCGAGTACGCCGGCCTGACCCGCGATCGCCAGTACGGCGAGGCCAAGTGGCAGGGCAAGAAATTCATCGTCATCGATACCGGCGGCATCACCGGTGACGAGGAAGGCATCGACGCCAAGATGGCCGAGCAGTCGATGCAGGCGATCGAGGAAGCCGATGCGGTGCTGTTCATGGTCGACGCGCGCGCGGGCCTGACCGCCGCCGACGAGATGATCGCCGAGCACCTGCGCAAGCGGAACAAGCGCAGCTACCTGGTGGCCAACAAGATCGACACCGTCGATCCGGACATCGCCCGCGCCGAATTCAGCCCGCTGGGCCTGGGCGACGCCCTGACCATCGCCGCCGCCCACGGCCGCGGCATCACCCACATGCTGCAGACGGCCCTGGGCGAGATGTTCCAGCCCGAGCCCGAGGCGCCGGAAGACAACGACCTGCCGGACGAGCTGGAAGAGGTCGCCGAGGGCGAGGAAGCCAAGCGCATTCCCGGCCCCAGCGAGAAGGACGGCATCAAGATCGCCATCATCGGCCGCCCCAACGTCGGCAAGTCGACCCTGGTCAACCGTATGCTCGGCGAGGAGCGGGTGATCGTCTACGACCAGGCCGGCACCACCCGCGACAGCATCTACATCCCGTTCGAGCGCAACGAAGAGAAGTACACCCTGATCGACACCGCCGGCGTGCGCCGCCGCGGCAAGATTTTCGAGGCGGTGGAGAAGTTCTCGGTGGTGAAGACCCTCCAGGCCATCCAGGACGCCAACGTGGTGATCTTCGTGATGGACGCCCGCGAGGGCGTGGTCGAGCACGACCTCAACCTGCTCGGCTTCGTGCTGGAGACCGGCCGCGCGCTGGTCATCGCGCTGAACAAGTGGGACGGCATGGAGTCGGGCGAGCGCGACTACGTCAAGACCGAGCTGGAGCGCCGCCTGCTGTTCGTCGACTTCGCCGACATCCACTTCATCTCGGCGCTGCACGGCACCGGCGTGGGCCACCTGTACAAGTCGGTGCAGGAGTCGTTCCGCTCCGCCGTCACCCGCTGGCCCACCAGCAAGCTGACGCAGATCCTCGAGGACGCGGTGCAGACGCACCAGCCGCCGATGGTCAACGGCCGCCGCATCAAGCTGCGCTACGCCCACCTGGGCGGCGCCAACCCGCCGCTGATCGTGGTCCACGGCAACCAGACCGAAGCGGTGCCCAAGGCCTACACCCGCTACTTGGAGAAGACCTACCGGCGCGTGCTCAAGCTGGTCGGCACGCCGATCCGCATCGAATACAAGGGCGGCGAGAACCCCTTCGAAGGCAAGAAGACCCAGCTCACCGAGCGCCAGGTCAACAAGAAGCGCCGCTTGATGTCGCACCACAAGAAGGCCGAAAAGAAAAAGAAAGACAAGAAGCGCTAGCCGCAAGCCTGAAGCTGGAAGCCGGAAGTAGGGCGCTTCCAGCTTCCAGCTTCCAGCTTCCAGCTTTAAGCTAGGCAACCCCCTTCGCCTGCAGTCCTTCGCCATGCTCACCAGCAAACTGCCCAACGTCGGCACCACCATCTTTACCCGCATGTCGCAGCTCGCCGCCGAGTGCGGCGCGCTCAACCTGTCCCAGGGCTTCCCCGATTTCGACGGCCCCGCCGCCCTGCGCGAAGCCGTGGCCCGCCACGTCATGGCCGGGCACAACCAGTACTGCCCGATGACCGGCCTGCCGGCGCTGCGCGAGCAGGTGGCGGCCAAGGTCGCCGCCTTCTACGGGCGCAACGTCAGCGCCGACGCCGAAGTGACCATCACCCCCGGCGCCACCGAGGCGATCTTCTGCGCCGTGCAGGCGCTGATCCGCCCCGGCGACGAGGCCATCGTCCTCGACCCCTGCTACGACAGCTACGAACCCTCGGTGGAACTGGCCGGCGGCCGCTGCGTGCACGTGCCGCTGAACCTGCCGGACTTCCGCATCGACTGGCAGCGCCTGGCCGACGCCATCACCCCGCGCACCCGCCTGATCTTCCTCAACAGCCCGCACAATCCCAGCGGCGCGCTGATCGACCGCGCCGACCTGGACCGCCTGGCGGCGCTGATCCGCGAGCGCGAGATCTACGTCATCAGCGACGAGGTCTACGAGCACCTGATCTACGACGGTGTGCAGCACGCCAGCGTGCTGGCCCACGACGAGCTCTACGCCCGCGCCTTCGTGGTCAGCTCCTTCGGCAAGACCTACCACGTCACCGGCTGGAAGACCGGCTACGTGGTGGCGCCGCCGGCACTGTCGGCGGAGATGCGCAAGATCCACCAGTACGTGAACTTCTGCGGCGTCACCCCGCTGCAGTGGGCGCTGGCCGACTTCATGGCCGCGCACCCCGAGCACCTGCTCGAGCTGCCGGGCTTCTACCAGGCCAAGCGCGACCTGTTCTGCGACCTGCTGAGCGGTTCGCGCTTCAGCTTCCAGCGCGCCGCCGGCACCTACTTCCAGGTGGTCGACTACTCGGCGATCCGCCCGGACCTGGACGACGTCGCCATGGCCGAGTGGCTGACCCGCGAACACGGCGTAGCCGCCATCCCGGTCTCGGTGTTCTACCAGCAGGCCCCGGCGGACATGCGCCTGGTGCGCTTCTGCTTCGCCAAGAAAGAGGAGACGCTGCGCCAGGCGGCGGACAAGCTATGCGCGATCTGAGCCAACTGCCCGACCTCAACCTGGCCCTGGTGCAGACCACCCTGGCCTGGCACGACGCGCCGGCCAACCGCGCGCACTTCGACGCGCTGCTGGAACAGGCCCGCGGCGCCGACATCGTCATCCTCCCGGAGATGTTCACCACCGGCTTCTCCATGGACTCCGAGGCCCTGGCCGAGGCGGAGGAGGGCGAGACCTACGCCTGGCTGCGCCACCAGGCCGCGCGCCTGGACGCCGTGGTGACCGGCAGCGTGATCGTCCGCGCCGCCGACGGCAGCCACCGCAACCGCCTGCTCTGGGCCCGCCCGGACGGCGAGATCCTGCACTACGACAAGCGCCACCTGTTCCGCATGGCCGGCGAGCACAAGCACTACACGCCGGGCGAGCGCCAGGTGCTGCTGGAGTGGAAGGGCTGGCGGGTGCGCCCGCTGGTCTGCTACGACCTGCGCTTCCCGGCCTGGAGCCGCGACGCCCAGGACACCGACCTGCTGCTCTACACCGCCAACTGGCCAGCCGCCCGCCGGCTGCACTGGAACCGCCTGCTGCCGGCGCGGGCCATCGAGAACCTGTGCTACGTGGCGGCGGTGAATCGCGTGGGCGAGGACGGCAAGGGCCACGCCTATGCCGGCGACAGCCAGGTGCTGGACTTCCAGGGCGAAGCGCTGCTGGAAGCGGCCAATAGCGACGGCGTGTTCCACGCCAGCCTCTCGGCCCAGGCGCTGGCCGCCTACCGCGAACGCTTCCCGGCCTACCTCGACGCCGACCGCTTCGTCATCGAGCCCTGAGGCTGTAGGCAGATGCTTTTCGTAGGATGGTGTTGAGCGAAGCGATACCCATCGCCCCCGCCGTCCCTGTCGACGCAATCGCGGGGCCTGCTCCATGCCTCCCTGTAGCGGGCCCTGCCCGCGAATCGCGCGCAGGGCGCGCTCCTACAGGTTGATGTCGAACCTCGCGCCCATGCCGGACAGCCCCCTCTCCCGCTTGCGGGAGAGGGTTGGGGAGAGGGCGCGACGTAACCCACAACACGGTTGTCGCCGGTAATCACCATTCGCGAGCAAGCTCGCTCCTAGCGCATGAGCGAGCATGGCTTTTCGTAGGATGGTGTTGAGCGAAGCGATACCCATCAGCGCAACCGCATGGGTTTCGCAAGCTCAACCCATCCTACGAAGAGCGCCTTGGTGCGGCCCGCAAGACAGTTGCTCCTACAGGCGGAATGCCATGCCTCGCGCCCCTGTAGGAGCGGACTCCGTCCGCGATTCGACCGTCAGGACGCCGCCAGCAACCCCTCGATACGCCGATGCAGGTTGCCCAGCGGGGTGAAGTGCGCCGGATCGATGTGGTTGGAATTCTGCTCCAGCTGCACCAGGCGCATGCCGCCGGCGACCTGCCCACGCAGTTCCTCGTAGGCGGCGATGACCTCTTCCGCCAGGGCGCGGGCGTGCTCCGGCATCTGATCCAGGCTGTAGCGCCTGACCCGGGCGTTGTCGTAGTAGCCGGCGGCCTCGCCCAGGTCGACGCCCAGCCATGCGCCGGTGTCGCGCAGCACCGCCTCGCCGAGGTCCTCGTGGAACACCGCCCTGACCGAAGGCAGGTTGCGCAGGAAGCGGATGTACAGCGCCATCACCTGCAGGAAGCTCTTGAGCACCGTGTCGTAGCCGGCTGCCTCGTCGCCGTTCAGCTCGGCCAGGCCGCGGGTCGACATGAGCACGTCGATGGGGTTGCGGAAGGTGAAGACGTAGTGCGAACGGTAGAAATGCCGGCAATGGAATTCGAACAGTTGCTGGCAGGTGCGCGCGGCCTCGTGGGGATTGACCACGATCTTGCTGCCGACGTAGCGGTAGTGCCGGGCTAGCCGGGCCAGGTAGTGGTGCCAGGGGGCGTCTTGCTGGAACAGCGGCGGGCAGAAGCTGCTCTTGTTCTCCTGGTTGCCCCAGGACCTGTGCATGGCGTTGTAGCGCGCGGCGAAGTCCGGGGTGCCCGGGTCGTCCTGCAACGCCGGTTCGCCGAGGAGGAATATCTCCGGCGAGCTGTTCAGGGCGTTCTGGAAGACGGTGGTGCCGCTGCGCGCCGCGCCGATGACGAACAGGCCGCGGTCGTCTGGCACCGCGATGTCGGCGGTTTCCGTCAGGAGCGATTCTTCGCGTTGCGGGTTGGACTTCAGAACCTGCCAGAGGCGTTGCGGCGTGGACAGCATTCTCTGCTCCGTTTTTCTTCTTGTCGGGGGAGACGCGCAGCAGAGAGTACGGGGCCATGGGAGGCCGCGGCAAGTCTCCGCGGCCACCCGGCGGGCGCCTCAATAGGCGCTCGCCGCATCCAGCCGGTGGATATCCTCCTGGCTCAGTTGCAGCCGCGTCGCCGCGACCAGGTCCGGCAACTGCTCCAGGTTGGAGGCGCTGGCGATGGGCGCGGTGATGCCCGGGCGGGCGATCAGCCAGGCCAGGGCCACCTGGGCCGGGGTGGCGTCGTATTCCTCGGCCACTTCGTCCAGGGCCACGAGGATGGTCACGCCGCGCTCGTTCAGGTAGCCCTTGACCTTGTCCGCCCGCGCCGGGCTCTTGTCCAGGTCGGCTTCGCTGCGGTACTTGCCGCTGAGGAAGCCGCCGGCCAGGCCGTAGTAGGGGATGACGCCGATGCCCAGTTCGCGCACCGTCGGTTCCAGGCGTGTCTCGTAGTCGGCGCGGTCGTAGAGGTTGTAGTTCGGCTGCAGGCTCTGGTAGCTGGGCAGGTGCAGGTGCTCGGCCACCTCGCGTGCCTCGCGCAGGCGCCGGCCGTCGTAGTTGGAGGCGCCGATGACGCGCACCTTGCCCTTCTTCACCAGCTCGGCGTAGGCGCCGAGGGTTTCCTCCAGGGAGGTGTGGGTGTCGTCGCAGTGGGATTGGTAGAGGTCGATGTAGTCGGTCTGCAGGCGCTGCAGCGAGTGCTCCACGGCCTGTTCGATGTAGGCCGCGGAGAGGCCCTTGTGGCCGTTGCCCATGTCCATGCCGACCTTGGTGGCGATGATCACCCTGTCGCGGTTGCCGCGCTGCTTCATCCACTTGCCGATGATGGCCTCGGACTCGCCGCCCTTGTGCCCGGGCACCCAGCGCGAGTAAACGTCGGCGGTGTCGATGCAGTTCAGCCCGGCGTCCAGCAGGGCGTCGAGCAGGCGGAAGGAGGTCGCCTCGTCGGCGCTCCAGCCGAAGACGTTGCCGCCGAACACCAGCGGCGGAATGGCCAGCCCGGAGCGGCCCAGTTCGCGAGAGTTCACCTGTCACTTCTCCATACTGCGGTGTGGTTGAACCAGCATAGACCCTAGGAGAAGGTTGACAGCCAAGTCCGACGTTGAGCATATTCGGTGCCTGATTCGCGCAACGGACTTCCCATGTTCGCCAACTCCGACCACTCGCTGCTGCTCCCGGGCTCCTTCGCCCCGGCCTGCGCGTGCGTCGCCGTTGCCAAGAAATCGAAGAAACAGTCGCTCATTTGACCGGGGCGCGCTGTCCCGTCAGATGGGCTGACAGGACAACCAGGCGCCAGGTCGATCTTCCCCCGCTTGCATCCCGCACCCTCCCTGACGGCGACCAGACGGTCAGTCACAAGGAGTTTTCGCATGTCTACGTTTCGTGGGATCTGGGTGGCCCTGGCCACGCCCTTGCGTGCCGGGGAAATCGACTTCGCCGCCCTGCGCGGCCTGGTGGGCAGGTTGCTGGAGGACGGCGTCGCCGGCTTCGTGGTCTGCGGCACCACCGGCGAGGCCGCCGCGCTCAGCCATGAGGAGCAGCTGGCGGTGCTCGACGCCGTGCTGCAGTGGGTGCCGCAGCAGCAGGTGATCATGGGCCTGGCCGGCAACAACCTGCGCGAGCTGCTGGCCTTCCAGCAGGAAATCCAGCGCCGCCCCGTGGCCGGTCTGCTGGTGCCGGCGCCTTACTACATCCGCCCGTCGCAGCAGGGCCTGGAGGCGTTCTTCCAGACCGTGGCCGACGCTGCCAGCGTGCCGCTAGTGCTCTACGACATCCCCTACCGAACCGGCGTGCGTATCGAGCGCGAGACCCTGCGGCGCATCGTCCGCCACCCGCGCATCGCCGCGGTCAAGGACTGCAGTGGCGACTTCGAGACCACCCTGGCGCTGATCGCCGACGGCGACGTCGAAGTGCTGGCCGGCGAGGACCTGCAGATCTTCGCCAACCTGTGCCTGGGCGGCGCGGGGGCCATCTCCGCGTCCGCCCACGTGCGCGCCGACCTCTACGTGCGCATGCAGCGCCAGGCGGAGGCGGGCGACCTGGCCGGCGCGCGGGGCACCTTCCTGCGCCTGCTGCCGTGGATGCAGGCGGCCTTCGCCGAGCCCAACCCGGCGCCGCTGAAGGCTGCCCTGGCCTTGCAGGGGCTGATCGCCGACGAGCTGCGCGAGCCCATGCAGCCTTGCTCGGCGGGCACCGTCGAGCGTCTGCGCGGCGTGCTGGCGGCGCTGGCCGACTAGGCGGGGAGGGCCGCCGGCGGGGCTTTGCTCTATGATGGCGGCCTGTCTCACCGGGAATACGAAAAATGTCCGAAGAAACCCTCTACCTGCTGGACCAGCTCGAACTGACCGACATGCTCGAACTGGACGGCCTGCACGCCTGGGAGTTCAGCCTCGACGAAGACCTGCTGGACCGCGCCGAGATCGCCGCCGAAGCCGGCCAGCCCTTCGCCAGCGAAGACGTGGTGCTGCGCGTGGAGGTGGTCGACGGCCGCGACAAGCGGCGCTGGCAGTTCACCTACAACGAGGTGATGGAAGCCCAGTACGAGGCCAGCGACGACAGCTGGACGCTGCAATCCGACGGCAGCGAGCACCGCCTGCGTTGCCTGGGCGCGGTGAGCGCCAGCGGCGACGACGAATAGCATTCCCCTGGCTGGCCGGTGGGCGCTTCCGGGCGATCGGTAGTTCGAGTGGCCTGTAGTGTGTTGTAGTATGTTGTAGCGATACATATTACAACCGAGGTGCCCCATGCCCGTGATGTCGTTGCGCCTGTCGGACGATCAGTCCGATACCCTCGCGAGGCTTGCCCAGGCGACCGGCCGCAGCAAGAACTTCCTCGCCGCCCAGGCACTGGACGAATACCTCGCCCGGGAAGCCTGGCAGATCGGCGAAATCCAGCAGGCCATCGTAGAGGCCGATGCCGGTGACTTCGCCAGCGGGGCGGAAGTCGAAGCGGTACTGCACAAGTGGACGCGCAATGCAGGTTGAGTGGCTGCGCAAAGCGCTGCAGAACCTCGACGACGAAGCCGCCTATCTCGCCCAGCACAATCCGGCCGCCGCACGCGACTTCGTCGCTGCGGTGTTCGACGACATCGCACAACTGGCCCTCCACCCCGCGATGGGGCGCGAGGGACGCGTACCCGGCACCCGCGAATGGCCCATGCCTGGCCACCTTTACCTGATCCCCTATCGCGTTCGTGACGGGAGGCTGCAGATCCTGCGCATCTTCCACACCCGGCGCCTACCTCCCGAGCGGTGGTAGCCCGGCAAGCGTGCTGCGGAGAAAGTTACAAGCGAAAACGCTGGAGAACGCCTGAGGCAGAATGCTCTTCGTAGCCATGCCGATGGCTATCGCAAGCTCAACCCATCCTACGGAAAGCGCCGTGCCTCCCGGCGGGTTGTAGCGGGCCCTGCCCGCGAATCGCGCGCAGGGCGCGCTCCTACAGGGGAATGGTGCGGATGGGGCAGCGCAGGAGCGGATCTCATCCGCGATCCGCGCCGGGACGTCCGGTCATCGCGGACAAGGTCCGCTCCTACGCCTCCGGCAAACACCACACCCCGTAGGATGGGTTGAGCGAAGCGATACCCATCACCAGGGTCCGATGGCTATCGCAAGCTCAACCCATTCTACGAATCGATGCCTGACCGAGAAGATGAAAAAGGGGCTCGAAGGCCCCTTTTTCACATCACCGGCGGGTTCAGGCAGCTTTCGCCTGGCCCAGGGTCACGGCGCGGTTCAGCGCGCTGAACAGGGCGCGGAAGCTGGCGGTGGTGATGTTCTCGTCGATGCCGATGCCGTGCAGCGAGCGGCCGCCTTCGACGCGCAGCTCGATGTAGGCTGCTGCGCGGGCGTTGGTGCCGGCGCCGATGGCGTGCTCGTTGTAGTCCATGATCTCGACTTCCACCGGCAGAGCGGCGACCAGGGCTTCCAGGGTGCCCTTGCCCTTGCCGTGCCAGCGGTGCTGCTCGCCCTTGTGGGTCACGTCGATGTCGATGGCGCAGATGCCGTTCTCTTCCTGCAGGCGGTAGTTCTTCAGGCCGAACGGCGAGACGGCTTGCAGGTACTCGCTCTGCAGCAGGTTGTAGATCTGCTCGGCGGTCATTTCCAGGCCGAGACGGTCGGTCTCGTTCTGCACCACCTGGCTGAACTCGATCTGCATGCGGCGCGGCAGGCTGATGCCGTATTCCTGTTCGAGCAGGAAGGTGATGCCGCCCTTGCCCGACTGGCTGTTGACGCGGATGACCGCCTCGTAGCTGCGGCCGATGTCGGCCGGGTCGATCGGCAGGTAGGGCACTTCCCACACGGCGTCGTCCTTCTGCTGGGCGAAGCCCTTGCGGATGGCGTCCTGGTGGGAGCCGGAGAAGGCGGTGTGGACCAGGTCGCCGACGTAGGGGTGGCGCGGGTGCACCGGAATCTGGTTGCACTCTTCCACCACCTTGCGCACGGCGTCGATGTCGGAGAAGTCCAGCCCCGGGTTGATGCCCTGGGTGTACATGTTCAGCGCCATGGTCACCAGGCAGAGGTTGCCGGTGCGCTCGCCGTTGCCGAACAGGCAGCCTTCCACGCGGTCGGCGCCGGCCATCAGCGCCAGCTCCGAGGCGGCCACGCCGGTGCCGCGGTCGTTGTGGGTGTGCAGGCTGATGATCACGCTGTCGCGCTTGTCGATGTGGCGGCCGAACCACTCGATCTGGTCGGCGTAGTTGTTCGGCGTGGCGCACTCGACGGTGGCCGGCAGGTTGAGGATCAGGCGGTTGGCCGGGGTCGGCTGGAACACGTCGATCACCGCGTTGCACACCTCGACGGCGAAGTCGGTTTCGGTGGAGCTGAACACCTCGGGGGAATACTCGAAGCCCCACTGGGTTTCCGGCGCGGCGGCGGCCAGGCGCTTGATGGTCTTGCCGGCGGCGATGGCGATCTGCTTGACGCCTTCCTTGTCCTGGTTGAAGACGATCTTGCGGAAGCTCGGCGCGCAGGCGTTGTAGTAGTGCACGATGGCGCGCTTGGCGCCCTTCAGGGATTCGAAGGTGCGCTCGATGAGGTCGTCGCGGGCCTGGGTCAGCACCTGGATGGTGACGTCATCGGGAATGTGGCCGCCCTCGATCAACTCGCGGACGAAGTCGAAGTCGGTCTGCGAGGCGGACGGGAAGCCCACTTCGATTTCCTTCAGGCCCACCTGCACCAGGCACTTGAAGAAGCGCATCTTCTTCTCGGCGTCCATCGGCTCAATCAGCGACTGGTTGCCGTCGCGCAGGTCGGTGCTCAGCCAGATCGGCGCCTTGTCGATGATCTTGTCCGGCCAGGTGCGGTCGGGCAGGGTGATCGGGGTGAAGGGACGGTATTTCTTCGACGGGTCTTTGAGCATGGTCATGGGCGGAATCCTTGTTCTTCCGGGCCAGCGGCGGCCCTGCGCGGTAGAAAGATGAAGAGGTGAAGCCGGGAAACGGATTCAGCCACGCAGTCGCGGGCTGACCAGGCGCAGGCAGGCGTGTTGGCGAAGCAGGATGAGGGTGTGTGCGGTTTTCATGACGACCACCCTAGTGCGCTTTGGGGGTGGATGGCAAGCATTGTGGAAAAATTGGTAGCCATAATCGGGTTATAAAAATAAACGAGATTTTCTGCTTCTGTATTCGCTTTATTGCGCAAGGAATTGCGAAGCGCTTTTTCTGCTTTACTCCCTGATGCGTCTCCATGCCGCACAGCATTGAGCCATCGGCGAATTGCGCCCATCGGCCCGGCAGGGTAAAACGCCGCCAATCGATTCGGGGACTTCCAGTGACAGGTCGCAGACGGCGAGGCACAGGACAAGGCACGGGCATCTGGCTGGCGCTCTTCGCCATGCTGATGATCCACCTCGGCCCGCTGCTGTCGCAGTCCATGCCCATGGATCACCCCATGCCGGCCATGGCCGGCATGGAGGGCATGGCCTGCTCCGAACAGATGCGCGGCGGCCACCACGGGGCCGATGCCGCGCAGCAGGGCTTCTCCGCCGACCACTTCATGGAGAAGTGCGGCTACTGCGGCCTGCTGCTCCACAGCCCGGCGCTGCAAACCCCGCGCCTGGCGCTCTCCGCCGACCTGCCCGGGGCCGCCCCGGCGCCCCAGGTCGTCATCGAACAATCCATCCCGCCTTCGCCGATCTTCCCCGGCGCCCGTTCGCGCGCGCCACCGTCCATGACCGCCTGATCCTTCTTTCGCCGTAGCCAGCGCAAGTCGCCATCGCGCAGAGGAACCTTCCTCCGTGCGCATCCGCCGTGCCTGGCCAGAAGAACATCGTCATCGATCATGGAGTTTCGCATGTCCAGACTCTTCCTGCGCGGGCGCGTTCGCCCGGCGCACCTGCGCACCCTTTGCGCACTCACCGCCCTCGGCGGCATCGTCGGCCTGACCCCGTCCGTACGCGCCGACGAGACCGACGACCCGCACGCCGGCCACCACACCATCGAACTGCAACCCAGCGTCATCACCGCGGTGGCGCAGAGTTCGCCGCTGACCGTGGTCACCGACCCGAAGCAGGCGCGCCAGCCGATCCCGGCCAGCGACGGCGCCGACTACCTGAAGACCATCCCCGGTTTCTCCGCCATCCGCAACGGCGGCAGCAATGGCGACCCGGTGCTGCGCGGCATGTTCGGCTCGCGGCTGAACATCCTCACCAACGGCGGCGTGATGCTCGGCGCCTGCCCGGCGCGGATGGACGCGCCCACTTCCTATATATCCCCGGAGACCTACGACCGGCTCACCGTGGTCAAGGGCCCGGAAACCGTGATCTGGGGCCCCGGCGCCTCGGCCGGGACCATCCGCTTCGACCGCGAGCCGGAGCGTTTCGGCGAACTGGGCACGCGGATAAACGGCAGCCTGGTGGCCGGTTCCAACGGCCGCTTCGACCGCGTGCTGGATGCTGCCGCCGGCGGCCCCGAAGGCTACCTGCGCTTCACCGGCAACCGCTCGCAGTCCGACGACTACGAGGACGGCGGCGGCAACACCGTGCCCTCGCGCTGGAACAAGTGGAACGGCGACGTCGCCCTGGGCTGGACGCCGGACGCCGACACCCTGGTCGAGCTGACCGCCGGCAAGGGCGACGGCGAGGCGCGCTACGCCGGGCGCGGCATGGATGGCTCGCAGTTCAAGCGCGAGAGCCTGGGCCTGCGCTTCGAGAAGTCCAACCTCGGCGGCGTGCTCGACAAGCTGGAGGCGCAGGTCTACTACAACTACGCCGACCACGTGATGGACAACTACAGCCTGCGCACGCCCTCGGGCACCGGCATGATGGCCGGGCCCATGGCCTCCAACGTCGACCGCCGCACCCTCGGCGGGCGCCTGGCGGCCACCTGGCGCTGGGATGATTTCAAGCTGATCTCCGGCGTCGACGCCCAGAGCAGCGAGCACCGCCAGCGCAGCGCCATGGGCATCGGCGCCTACGACGAGGTGCCGTGGAACAAGGACGCGACCTTCCACAACTACGGCGCCTTCGGCGAGCTGACCTGGTACGCCGCCGAGCGCGACCGGGTGATCGCCGGCGCGCGCCTGGACCGCGCTTCGGCCAAGGACTACCGGCAGACCACCGGCTCGGGAATGATGACGCGGCCCAACCCCACGGCCGACGACACCCGCGCCGACACCCTGCCCAGCGGCTTCCTGCGCTACGAGCACGACCTGGCCGACTCGCCCACCACGCTCTACGCCGGCCTCGGCCACGTGCAGCGCTTCCCCGACTACTGGGAGCTGTTTTCCCCGAACATGGGCCCGGCCGGCTCGGCCAACGCCTTCGACGCCATCAAGCCGGAGAAGACCACCCAGCTCGACTTCGGCGCCCAGTACGAGGGCGAGAAGCTCAAGGCCTGGGCTTCGGGCTACGTCGGCGAGATCCGCGACTACATCCTGTTCACCTACACCAGCGGCGGCATGATGGGTGCAACGTCCCAGGCGACCAACGTGGACGCCCGCATCATGGGCGGTGAGCTGGGCGCGGCCTACCAGCTGACGCCGAACTGGAAGACCGACGCCACCCTGGCCTACGCCTGGGGCAAGAACACCAGCGACGACCGCGCGCTGCCGCAGATGCCGCCGCTGGAAACCCGCCTGGGCCTGACCTACGAGCAGGGCGACTGGAGCGCCGGCGCCCTCTGGCGCCTGGTGGCGAAGCAGGGGCGGGTGGCCGAGGGGCAGGGCAACGTGGTCGGCAAGGACTTCGACGAGAGCGCCGGCTTCGGCGTCTTCTCGCTCAACGCCGCGTACCGCGTGAACAAGCACTTCAAGGTCAGCACCGGCGTCGACAACCTGTTCGACAAGGACTACGCCGAGCACCTCAACCTCGCCGGCAACGCCGGCTTCGGCTACCCGGCGAACGACCCCCAGGCGATCCGCGAACCGGGCCGCACGCTCTGGACCAAGGTGGACTTTAGCTTCTGAGCCCCGGCGACCGCGGTCGCCGGCTTGAGTGGGGGCGCGAAGCGGCTATGCTGGCCGTGCCCCCGGCGAAGCCGCCCGCTCGACGGGCGGCCCATGAGATCGTTAGGAGTTCCAACATGCGCAAGACCCTCCTGGCCCTGGCGGCCATGCTGTCCTTCTCCACCCCGCTGCTGGCCCACGAATACAAGGCCGGCGACCTCGACGTCGAGCACCCCTGGTCGCTGCTGCTGCCGGCCAACTCGGAGAACGGCGCGGCCTATTTCGTCGTGCACAACCACGGCAAGGCGGCCGACCGCCTGCTCGGCGCCGACACCGAGCGCGCGGCCAGCGCCGAGGTCCACGAGCACCAGATGAAGGACGGCATGATGAAGATGCAGAAGGTCGACGGCGTGGACATCCCCGCCGGCGGCACCGTCACCTTCGCCCCGGGCCATTACCACCTGATGCTGCTCGGCCTGAAGAAGCCGCTGGCCGACGGCGAGCGCTTCCCTGTGACCCTGCACTTCCAGCAGGCCGGCGACCTCAAGGTCGAGGTGCAGGTGCAGAAACAGGCGCCCGAGGCCGGTGAGCACGGCATGTCCGGCCACGATATGTCGGGTCACGACATGCCCGGGATGAAGATGAACTGACCGTCCGGCCGGCCGTGCGCCGGCCTTTCCCCAGGGTGGGAAAATGGAGCCGGGCCGGTTTCGGCTCGAGACTGGCCACCCGTCGTGGCCGGGAGGTGAGCATGCGCAATGTCCGCAGCGCCGCCATGCTGGCGGCTGCCGTTCTGCTGGCCGCCTGCAGCCAGTCCGGGCTGCGCAACGACCAGTTACCCCTCGACCAGCACCTGGAACGCCTCGGCTACCGCCAGGGCGAGGCGGTGAAGTCGATCCCGGTGTGGGAAACCCAGGGCTGGGAATACCTCGACAAAGGCCATATCGTCCTCGGCCACGCGCCCGGGCGGCGCTACCTGGTGGCCTTCTCCTCGCCGTGCGACAACCTGTCGTTCAGCAACCGCCTGAACATCGGCAGCACGGTGGGAGCGGTGACCAGGCTCGACCGCATCCTCTCGTATGACTCGAGCGGCATCCCCGAGCCCTGCCTGATCGGCGAGCTCTATCGCCTGGAGCGCTTGCCCAGCCGCGCGGAATGAAGCTTAGGGCTTGAAGGCGCCGATGAAGATCTCCGGGTCGACGCGGGCGTCGTTGAGGCTGACGTTCCAGTGCATGTGCGGCCCGGTGGCGCGGCCGGTGGCGCCGACGCGGCCGACCACGCCGCCGCGCGGGACCTGGTCGCCGAGCTTCACGTCGATCTTCGACATATGGCAGAACATGCTGATGAAGCCCTGGCCATGGTCGACGAACACGGTGTTGCCGTTGAAGAAGTAGTTGCCGATGAGGATCACCTTGCCCGCCGCCGGGGCCTTGATCGGCGTGCCGGCGGGCACCGCGAAGTCCAGCCCGGAGTGCGGGTTGCGTTCCTCGCCATTGAAGAACCGGCGCAGGCCGAAGGGGCTGGAGAGCGGGCCGTTCACCGGCTTGTCCAGCACCAGGTTGCTCGGCGTGCCGGGGCTGAAGCTGCGGTAGGCGGCGGTCTGCTCGGCCAGCTCGCGGTTGATGCGCTTGAGGTCCTCGGGCAGCGGGTTGACCTGGCGGGTGTTCTTCAGGGTGATGCGCTGCTCGCGGTAGTGCTTGCTGCCGACCTGGAACGGCAGGCTGCGGCTGGCGCCGGCCTGCTTCACCTGCAGCTGCTGCTGGCCCGGCTTGACGCTGAGCGGGATACCGACCACGGCGATCCAGTCGCGGCCTTCCTCGCGCACCACCAGCACCGGCTTGCCCTGGTAGCTGGCGCTCGGCGCCGGCCCCGCGCTGCCCAGCTGGACCACGGCGACGCCGCCGGGCACCGGTTTGTTCAGGGTGCGGCTGATGAAGCCCTCGGCATGGGCGGGCAGGGCGAGAAGGGTGGCGAACAGCAGGCAGAAGACGCGGAACATGGGCTTTCCGTAAATCCGGTAAAGCCGGCAGTCTACATGGCGCGAACATCGGGGGTGTAACCGTTGGCGGTTATTCGTCCTGTGTGTAGGCGCAATTATCTTGCCGACTGCGCCGGGGTGATGGGTATCGCTCCGCTCAACGCCATCCTACGGGGCAATCTTGCGCCGGAGGGCTCTTCGTAGGATGGGTTGAGCCTGCGAAACCCATGCGGTCGTAGTGATGGGTATCGCTTCGCTCAACGCCATCCTACGAAGAGCCGTGCTTCCTGGAAACGTAGGAGCGGACTCCGTCCGCGATTTCGGCGCATGTCACAGCCAAGGCCCAGGTCAGTCCAGCAGCGAGAGGGTGACCGGGGCCTGGTGGTTGTCTTCCACCCGCACTTCCAGTTGGCCTTCGCCCAGTTTCGCGGTCAGGCGCTGGCCGGGCTGGGCCTGGGCGGCGCGGCGGATGGCCTGGCCGCGTTCGTCGAGGAGGATGCTGTAGCCGCGCCCGAGGGTCGCCAGCGGGCTGACGATGTGCAGGCTCTGGGCCAGGCCGTCGAGGCGCTGGCGGCGTTCGCGGAGGATCGCCCGGGTGGCGTGGGGCAGGCGCGCGGCCAGGCTGTCGAGCTTCTGCCGCAGCAGCGCCAGGGCACGGCCCGGGTGCTGTGCCTGCAGGCGCGTCTGCAGGCGGCCGATGCGTTCCTGGCGTACCTGCAGCTGGCGCTCGAAGGCGCGGCGCAGGCGCATGTCCAGGTCGTCCAGGCGCTGGGCCTGCTGGCGCAGGCGCTCGCCGGGGTGGCGCAGGCGCCGCGCGGTGCCTTCCAGGCGCAGGCGCTCGCGGGTCAGGCGGTCCTGGATGCGCAGGATCAGCCGGCGGCGCAGGCCGTCCAGGCGCTGCTGCAGGTCGCCGGCGTGCGGCGCCAGCAGCTCGGCGGCGGCCGAGGGCGTGGGCGCGCGGACGTCGGCGACGAAATCGCTGATGGAAACGTCGGTCTCGTGTCCCACGGCGCTGACCACCGGCGTGGCGCAGGCGGCGATGGCGCGGGCCACGACTTCCTCGTTGAAGCACCAGAGGTCCTCCAGCGAGCCGCCGCCACGGGCCAGGATGATGGCGTCGAAGCCGCGCGCATCGGCCAGCTTCAGGGCGCGGACGATTTGCGCGGTGGCCTCGCGGCCCTGCACCGCGGTGGGCACCAGGGTCAGCTCGACCTGGGGCGCGCGGCGGCGGAACACACTGATAATGTCGCGGATCACCGCGCCGGTGGGCGAACTGACGATGCCGATGCGCCGCGGATGGGCCGGCAGCGGCCGCTTGCGCTCGGCGGCGAACAGGCCCTCGGCGGCGAGCTTCTGCTTCAGCGCCTCGAAGGCCAGGCGCAGGGCGCCGTCACCGGCCGGCTCGACGGCGTCGGCGATCAGCTGGTAGTCGCCGCGGCCCTCGAACAGCGAGACCTTGCCGCGCACCTTGACCGCCAGGCCGTCGCGCAGGGCCTGGCGCACGCGCAGGGCGTGCTGGCGGAACAGCGCGCAGCGCACCTGGGCGTTGCCGTCCTTCAGAGTGAAATAGATGTGCCCGGAGGCGGGGCGGGCGAGGTTGGAGATCTCGCCTTCCACCCACACCTGGGGGAACACGTCCTCCAGGAGCTGGCGGGCGCGCTGGTTGAGCTGGCTGACGGTCAGCACCTCGCGGTCGAGGCCCGGCCGTTGGAAAGGGTCATTGAACATGGCGCTGGATGATAAGCCCGGGGCCTTGCCGAGGGCCAGCGCGAAACCCGCGAATCCAGCGGTCGGGCGCGTTGAGCCCGAGCGTGAAGCTGGGGTATAATGCCGCGCTTCCATTTTCCCGTGTGGGAGCCCTCGCCATGCTGCGCATCAGCCAAGAAGCCCTGACGTTCGACGACGTCCTCCTCATCCCCGGTTACTCCGAGGTCCTGCCCAAGGACGTGAGTCTGAAGACTCGCCTGACCCGGGGCATCGAACTGAACATCCCGCTGGTGTCCGCCGCCATGGATACCGTGACCGAATCCCGCCTGGCGATCGCCATGGCGCAGGAAGGCGGTATCGGCATCATCCACAAGAACATGGGCATCGAGCAGCAGGCTGCCGAGGTGCGCAAGGTCAAGAAGCACGAGACCGCCATCGTTCGCGACCCGGTCACCGTGACCCCCTCGACCAAGATCATCGAGCTGCTGCAGATCGCCCGCGAATACGGCTTCTCCGGCTTCCCGGTGGTGGAAGAGGGCGAGCTGGTGGGCATCGTCACCGGCCGCGACCTGCGCGTGAAGCCGAACGTCGGCGACAGCGTGGCGGCGATCATGACGCCCAAGGACAAGCTGATCACCGCCCGCGAAGGCACCGCCCTGGAAGAGATCAAGGCCAAGCTGTACGAGAACCGCATCGAGAAGATGCTGGTGGTCGACGAACAGTTCCGCCTCACCGGCCTGGTCACCTTCCGTGACATCGAGAAGGCCAAGACCTACCCACTGGCCTCCAAGGACGAGCAGGGCCGCCTGCGCGTCGGCGCCGCCGTCGGCACGGGCGCCGATACCGCCGAGCGCGTCGCCGCGCTGGTGGCTGCCGGCGTCGACGTAGTGGTGGTGGACACCGCCCACGGCCACTCCAAGGGCGTGATCGACCGCGTGCGCTGGGTGAAGGAAACCTTCCCGCAGGTCCAGGTGATCGGCGGCAACATCGCCACCGGCGAAGCCGCCAAGGCCCTGGCCGACGCCGGCGCCGACGCGGTCAAGGTCGGTATCGGCCCGGGCTCCATCTGCACCACCCGCATCGTCGCCGGTGTCGGCGTGCCGCAGATCTCGGCCATCGCCAACGTCGCCGCCGCCCTCGAAGGCACCGGCGTTCCGCTGATCGCCGACGGCGGCATCCGCTTCTCCGGCGACCTGGCCAAGGCCATGGTGGCTGGCGCCTACTGCGTGATGATGGGCTCCATGTTCGCCGGCACCGAAGAGGCCCCGGGCGAGATCGAGCTGTTCCAGGGCCGTTCCTACAAGTCCTACCGCGGCATGGGCTCCCTGGGCGCGATGGCTGGCGCCACCGGCTCCTCCGACCGCTACTTCCAGGACGCCTCCGCCGGCGCCGAGAAGCTGGTCCCCGAGGGCATCGAAGGCCGCGTCCCGTACAAGGGCCAGCTGACCGCCATCGTCCACCAGCTGATGGGCGGCCTGCGCGCCGCCATGGGCTACACCGGCAGCGCCGACATCCAGGACATGCGCACCCGGCCGCAGTTCGTGCGCATTACCGGCGCCGGCATGGCCGAATCCCACGTGCATGACGTGCAGATCACCAAAGAGGCCCCGAACTACCGTGTAGGTTGATCGGGTCGCAATCGAATTGGCGCTGGAAGCTGGAAGCCAGAAGCTGGAAGTTGAATTCCGGTCTCTGCTTCCAGCTTCTGGCTTTCAGCTTCCAGCTATTCCGAAGGAAAGCCCATGTCCCAAGACATTCACGCTCACCGGATCCTGATCCTCGACTTCGGTTCCCAGTACACCCAGCTGATCGCCCGCCGCGTGCGCGAGATCGGCGTGTACTGCGAAATCCACCCGTTCGACATGAGCGACGACGACATCCGCGCCTTCGCCCCGCGCGGCATCATCCTGGCCGGCGGCCCGGAGTCGGTGCACGAGCTGGACAGCCCGCGGGCGCCCAAGGCGGTGTTCGACCTGAACGTGCCGCTGTTCGGCATCTGCTACGGCATGCAGACCATGGCCGAGCAGCTGGGCGGCAAGGTGCAGGGTTCGGACCTGCGCGAGTTCGGCTACGCCCGCGTCGACGTGGTCGGCAAGGCGCGCCTGCTGGACGGCATCGAAGACCACGTCGATGAAGACGGCGTGCTCGGCCTCGACGTGTGGATGAGCCACGGCGACAAGGTCACCGACATCCCCGAGGGCTTCCACATCCTCGCCAGCACCCCGAGCTGCCCGATCGCCGCCATGGCCGACGACGCCCGCGGCTACTACGGCGTGCAGTTCCACCCGGAAGTGACCCACACCAAGCAGGGCGGCCGCATCCTCTCGCGCTTCGTGCTGGACATCTGCGGCTGCGAAGCCCTGTGGACGCCGTCGAACATCGTCAACGACGCCATCGCCACCGTGCGCGCCCAGGTGGGCAACGCCAAGGTGCTGCTGGGCCTGTCCGGCGGCGTCGACTCCTCGGTGGTCGCGGCCCTGCTGCACAAGGCCATCGGCGACCAGCTGACCTGCGTGTTCGTCGACAACGGCCTGCTGCGCCTGCACGAGGGCGACCAGGTGATGGCCATGTTCGCCGAGAACATGGGCGTCAAGGTGATCCGCGCCAACGCCGAAGACAAGTTCCTCGGCCGCCTGGCCGGCGTCGCCGACCCGGAAGAGAAGCGCAAGATCATCGGCCGCACCTTCATCGAGGTCTTCGATGAGGAAGCCACCAGGCTGCAGGACGTGAAGTTCCTCGCCCAGGGCACCATCTACCCCGACGTGATCGAGTCGGCCGGCGCCAAGACCGGCAAGGCCCACGTGATCAAGTCGCACCACAACGTCGGCGGCCTGCCCGAAGACATGCAGTTCGAACTGGTCGAGCCGCTGCGCGAGCTGTTCAAGGACGAAGTGCGCAAGATCGGCCTGGAACTGGGCCTGCCCTACGACATGGTCTACCGCCACCCGTTCCCCGGCCCGGGCCTGGGCGTGCGCATCCTCGGCGAAGTGAAGAAGGAATACGCCGACCTGCTGCGCCGCGCCGACCACATCTTCATCGAAGAGCTGCGCAACTTCGACTGGTACCACAAGACCAGCCAGGCCTTCGTGGTGTTCCAGCCGGTGAAATCCGTCGGCGTGGTCGGCGACGGCCGCCGCTACGCCTGGGTCGTGGCCCTGCGCGCGGTGGAAACCATCGACTTCATGACCGCACGCTGGGCGCACCTGCCCTACGAGCTGCTGGAGAAGGTCAGCAACCGCATCATCAACGAGATCGAAGGCATCTCCCGCGTCACCTACGACGTGTCGAGCAAGCCGCCGGCGACCATCGAGTGGGAGTGATCCAGCCGCCCGCCGCAGGGCTCTGCCTTCCAGAGCGGTGGCTCGACTGATTGAGGCGAGCCCCTTTCCTGTTGGGCAGCAATGGCGCCAGGTGCGAGAAGCCCCTGGCGCTTTTTTGTCTTCGATCCGGCCTCACCTGCCGGGGGGCTGCTTCAGTGGCGGCCCTGCCAGTGACAGGCGGCCTGTGCCGTTGTCGTTGCTGAGGACCAGGCTCGAGGTATATCGGGCAAGGTTTCCTTGCCCCACCGGCAGCCAGGTCCCGTTGTCATTCAACTGGAGCTCGCCGCTTTCCCGTTGCACCGCAAAGATGCCGTCGGGGCGTATCAGGCGTAGCGCCTGGGCGGAAACCCCTGGCCAGTCGACATAGACAATCAGTCGATCGGCGGGGGCCTTGGCCACAGCCACTTCCAGACGATCCCATGCCGTGTCCCTTGCGTTGAAATAATGGTGAGTGAGCCGATAAAGCGGCTGCGGCAGGCGCTCGTTGCCGAGCCAGAAGAAGCCCTGCCCCAGGGCCAGCAACACCGCCAGAGTGATAGCGATGGATTGAAGCCGATTGCGGGCAAGGTGGGTGATGGACCACCCGAGCAAGAGGCAAAGGGCCGGCTGGAAAATGATCTGATAGGTTGGCTTCAGGTAGTAGACCAATGTGTAGAAGGCGAGCGCCGGAAGCAGCCATGAGCTTGTCAACAGGCCCATGGCGAAGCCGTTGCTGGTGCATCCGCGGCGTACATACAGGGCCAGCGCCAGCAGGACGGGGGCGGACCAGAAGGCGAACCAGGTCAGCAGGTGCGCGACCATCGCGGCATGGGCCCGAAGGGGGGCGCCGCCGAGTACCGAACTTGAGCGGAACGCCTGGCCCATCACACGATCCGCGGCCGCATGGTAGAGCGTCGGGCCGCCAGCAAGCATGACGGTGAGCAGGTAGGCAGTCAGCAAGGCTGGCGCCGTCCCACCGGCCGCGATCAGGATCCTGCGCCAGCGTATGGCTGGTAGGTCGCCATGGGCGGCACCGGACAGCCAGATCGCGGCGAGCCCCGCTGGCAAGAGCAGCAGGCAGCTTGTCGGGCGCATCAGGCCCAGCGTGAATTCCAGGGCTATGAACAGCGCAAGGCTGCGCTTTTCGCCCCTGCTGACAGCCAGGCCGCACGCTACCAAGGCCGCGCCGCCGAAGGCGTCGACGATATAGCACTCCGGGATCACCGTGGCGGCCCAGATGAGCGGGTGCGCTGCAAAAAGGACGGCGGCGACGCTGCCGGCCTGGATCGAGTCCAACTGTGCGCCGATGTACGTCAGCAGCAGACTGGTGCCGAGCAGCATGGCCAGGTTGACAGACTGGTAGGCGTAGGTTGCGCCGAGCGGATGCTGTGCCAGCCAGGCGAGGCCCACGTATAGGGGATAGCCTGGGGCATGCGGTGCGTCGTTGCTCACCGAGTAGTGGCGCAACGCGGAGAGGAAGTTGATGGGGTCGATGTCCGGTGGGTGCGACGACCAGGCGCTGATATGCAGCAGGGCCATGGCGAAAAGCGCGAGCGCCAGGCCGCCCAGCCACAGCCGGGGGGATTCGGAGGCGGAACTGGGCATACATTTCCTCTGCCTCGGGCAGGTCTTGTCGGGGAGGGGGTCGGAATTGCCGGGAAGAGGTTGCTGCAGCTCCGGAAGATTTTTAGTACTGCGCCGTTGAAGCGCGCCGCTGCAGGATGTGCTTGATGAGAAAAGCCGCGAACAGGGCGATGAAGGGGGCCATCGGCATGTGGTAGCGGTCCTGGCCGACCACCAGCAAGGCGACGGCGGCAAAGAGGGCGGGCGTTATCACCAGCGGGTCGAGTATTCGCCAGGGGTTTTCCCGCAGGTACAGTCCGACACCGATCAGGGACAGGGCGAAGATCGCCAGCCAGTAGGCGGCGGAGCAGGCCTTGAGCAGCGGTTGCGCTGCCGGTGGCAGCGAGTTCTGGTTCCAGGCCACGCCGATGCTTTCGCGGTCGAAGCTGTGGGCGATCCGCTTCAGGCACAGGCGAAGATAGCGACCGGGGTTTTCGCGGATGAAGCTGAGCGCCAATGCCTTGTAGTGGGCGTCGCGCACGGCCTCGTTGCGCGGCCCGCTCTCGGGCAGCGGCATATAGGCGCCGTCGGATTGCGGGTTGTTGCCCATCCACAGGTTGCTGCCGAAGTTCGTCGAGATCAGCACCGGCTCGCCGAACAGGGCACGATTGCGCTCCGCCCAGGGGGTCAGCAGCAGCGCCGCGACGGCCAGCGCCAGCACGACTTGCAGGGCGGTCTGCGCCGGTTTGCCGAAGCCCTGGCCCAGCAGCGGCAGCAGGATGATCAGCGGTAGGATCGTCGGCCGCATGAAGGCGGCGGCTACCAGCAGGGCCGTCGACAGGACGGTGCGTGCCCAGCGCGGCAACTGCCGCGTGCCCTGGGTGACGAAAGCCCAGACCATCAGCGTGGCGAAAGGCAGTTCGCTGTTGGGAACGGTGGTGAACTGCACCCACACCGGCCAGATGGCGAACAGCGCCGCGGCGATGCCGGCGACCGCGCGGTCGAAGTACAGCAGGCCCAACTGATAGATGCCGAGCACCAGCGCCGTGCCGAGGAACAGGTTCACCAGGGTGACGACCCAGCCCTGCGCGCCCAGCAGGGCGTAGAAGGCGCCGTAAAGCGCGGACGGCCCCACCGGCCAGTAGGCCGTGGCCCCGCCATCGGGAAAGACGTAGCCGTGGCCGGCGGCGATTTCCTGGGCGAAGCTGTGGTACATGGCGGCGTCCGACACCGGGCTTACCGGCACCAGCAGCCCCCATAGCAGGCGTAGCGCCACGGCCAGCGCGAGGATCGGCAGCACGCCGGGCCCGAGGCCGGCCTGCACGGGCAGCGCGGAGCTACTCACCATAGCGACAGCCCACTCATTGCCAATAGGAAGGTGCAAGCCATGAGCGCCACCACCACCAGGCTCTGCCAGTCGCGTGCGGCGAACAGCACCGGGTCTTCGTCCACCTCGCCGCGCACCGTCTTCATCCACAGGCGCGCGGTCCAGTAGAGCATGAGCGTCGGCGCGAGCCACAGCCATTCTGGGGAGGGGTACATGGCCGGCACTATCTCGGCCTGGGTATACATGGCGAGGATCAGGGCGCTGATCATGCCGCTGGACGAGCCCAGCGCCAGGACCACTGGCAGGTCTTCCGGGCGGTAACCGCGGCCGGGAAGCGTCTTGGCCGCCAGGGTCGCCTCGCGCAGTTCCGAATAGCGCTTCACCAGGGCCAGGCCGAGGAAGACGAAGATGGAAAAGGCGAGCAGCCAGAACGACGGCTTGATGTCAGTCGCGGCGGAGCCAGCGATGACGCGTATCGAATAGAGGCTGGCCAGCAGCATGACGTCGACTATCACCTGCTTCTTCAGCAGGAAGGAGTAGGCGATGGTCAGGAAGTAGTAAAGGCCCAGTACCACGAGAAAGCGCGGCGGCAATTGCAGCGCGAGAACCAGCGATGCGCCGAGCAGCAGGGGAATGGCGGCGACGCCTGACTTCACCGGCAGCGCCCCGGAGGCGAAGGGCCGGTTCTTCTTGCGGCGATGCTTGCGATCCGCAGGCAGGTCGAGCAGGTCGTTCAGCAGGTACACCGACGAGGCGCACAGGCTGAACGAGAGGAAGGCCAGGGCCGCCCAGAGCAGCAGTGACAGGTTCGTCAACTGATGCGCAGCCAGCAGGGGGATGAAGATGAGGAAGTTCTTCAGCCACTGATGGATGCGCAGCGCCTTCGCCCAGACCCGCAGGCCGCCGCCGGGGTCGTCGATGAAGCCGATGTCGTGGTTGCGATCGCGCGCCGCCTGCCGCAACCCGTCCCGGGACGAGACCAGGAACGCCCGGCGCGCCCGGGCGAACACCGGCAGGTCGGCCTTGTCGTTGCCTATGTAGTCGAAGCCGCGTTCGCCGAAGCGCTCGACGAGCGCCCTGGCTTTGGTATCGGCGGAAAGATTGGTGCCGCCGTCGCTGCACAGCACCTCGTCGAACAGGCCCAGGTGGTTGGTGATGACGTTGGCGACGCCGGCGCAGGAGGCGGTGGCGAGCACGATGGGGCGTCGCTGCGCGCGGGCGGCTTCGATCAGCGCCAGCACATCGGGGCGGTAAGGCAGGTTCGCGGCGTCGATGCTCACCCGTTCAGTGATGCGTTGCTTGAGGCCTGCCTTGCCGTGCCTGAGCCAGCCCGGCAGGGCGATGAGCGAGAAGGGCGAACTCTTGGCCAGCAGCAACACGGTCTCGTGCAGCATGTCGGTGCGCACCAGCGTGCCGTCCAGGTCCACGCAGAGGGGGATCGGCGGCCCACCGCCCTCGTTCAGGTCGGTCATGGTTCAGGCGCCGTTGGCCAGGACGACGACCCCGCTGACGATCAGCAGCGTGCCGATGACCTTGGCGGCGGAGAAGGTGTCGTTGAAGAAGAAGCGGCCGAGCAGGGCCGTCAGCACGAAGCCCAGAGCCACGAACGGGTAGGCGAAGCTGACTTGTACCTTCGACAGCACCAGCAGCCACACCGCCGCGCTGCCGAAATATAGGAACAGCCCCAGCAGCACGAGGGGGTTGAGGGCCACCGCGAGCAGGATCGACAGCCGTTCCCCGCCTTCGGCGAGGGCCTTCTGGACGGAGGGGGAGGCCATGCCGGCCTTCAGCGAGACCTGCGCGAAGGCCGAGATGGCGACGCTGATCAGGATGAGCGCATAGACGTTCTTCAGCAGCCCGAGCTTTGACAAAGCGAAGCACCCCGCCTGAACCGGTATCGATTCATAGTTCCTAGCAGCGGAACCGGGTGGCGTCAAATTGACATCAAGCCTTCCTGGTGTGCTTGTTTCATGTCGATTGCGTCAATAATTTTTCATGTATGACGGGTTTCTAACGCCCCGCGGTGCGCCTTTCCCCGGTGTGGCAGCCGAAGTGCAAGGCCTTATGGCGTCTGGTTCCGGGCAATTATCTGTATGTTTTTGGGTGCCAAAACATAATTCTGCTCTAACCGTTATCCGGCGCCGGCAGTCGGGGCGGTCGTGGTCATCCACGCCGCCCCGTCGTCGTTTCAGCGGCCGACGAAATTCGCCTCGCGGCGTTCGAGGAAGGAGGCGACGCCTTCCTTGACGTCGTCGCTGTTCATCAGCGGTTGCAGGTCCGGCAGCAGGCGGCGGGCGGCTTCCGCCTCGCCTTCGGCCAGGGCCAGGCGGGCGCTGGCCAGGGTGGCGCGCACGCCCAGCGGGGCTTGGCGGGCGATGCGTTCGGCGATGGCCAGGGCTGCGGCGAATTCCTCGCCGGGGGCCGTCACTTCCTGCACCAGGCCCATGCGGTGGGCTTCCCGGGCGTCGAATTCGTCGCCGGTGAGCAGGTAGCGCATGGTGTTGCCCCAGCCGATGTTCTGCACGAAGCGGATGGTCGCGCCGCCCACGGCATAGATGCCGCGCTTGACTTCGATCTGGCCGAAGCGGGCATCTTCCGCGGCGACGCGCACGTCGGCGGCCAGCATCAGTTCCAGGGCGGCGGTGAAGCAGACGCCGCGGGCGGCGACCACGATCGGCTTGGCCACCCGCCGCGCCGGGTCCAGGCCGAAGGGGTCGCAGGCGCCTGGAGGCAGTTCGGGGAAGCGGCCGCTGGCGAACTGCGGGCCCCACTTGTCCAGCTCCAGGCCGGCGCAGAAGTGCTGGCCCTCGCCGTAGAGCAGGCCGCAGCGCAGTTCGTCGTCGCCTTGCAGTTCACCGTAGGCGTCGGCCAGCGCCAGGTACAGCTCCACGTCCATGGCGTTGTACTTTTCCGGGCGGTTCAGCCCGATGCAGAGCACATGGCCCTTGCGTTCCACCTTCAGTTTCTGGCTCATGCCTCGTCTCTCTCGTCGTCAATGGCGGCGTGCCGCCGTGGAAGCGAAGTTATCCAGATAGCCTTCCGTGGCGTGGCTGTCCATGTCTGTCAGGCATTTGCTGCGGTTGCCCGGGATGCGACATCGCGCAGCGCCTTCGTGCTCGCCTTGCCACCGGGAAAATGAGAAAATCTTGCATTTGCGAGATACCCGCAGGGGTTGGGGGAGACATGAGCTTTACCCGCAGACAGGTACTGGGTGGCATCGCCGGCCTCGCCGTGGTCGGCCTTGGCGCCGGCGGCGCGCGCCTTTGGCTGGCGCGCCCGCAGGTGACCGCCGAGCACGACTACGAACTGATCGCCGCGCCCATGGACCTGGAGCTGGTGCCCGGGCACAAGACCCCGGCGCTGCTCTATGGCAACCGCTTCCCCGGCTTCGAGATCCGCGCCCGCCAGGGCGACTGGCTGCGCGTGCGCTTCACCAACAAGCTGGACGAGCCGACCACCATCCACTGGCACGGCATCCGCCTGCCGATCGAGATGGACGGCGTGCCCTACATCTCGCAGCCGCCGGTGCAGCCGGGGCAGAGCTTCGTCTACCTGTTCAAGACCCCCGACGCCGGCAGCTACTGGTACCACCCGCATCTGATGAGCAGCGAGCAACTGGGCCGCGGTCTGGTCGGCCCGCTGATCATCGACGAGCGCGAGCCCAGCGGCTTCAGCCACGAGAAAATCCTCTGCCTGAAGACCTGGCACGTGGACGAGCAGGGCGCCTTCACCGCCTTCAGCGTGCCGCGCGAGGCCGCCCGCGAGGGCACCCGCGGCAGCCTGTCGACCATCAACGGCGAGCACGTGCCGGTGATCGAGCTGCCCGCCGGCCAGGTGACCCGCGTGCGCATCCTCAACATCGACAACACCGTGACCTACCGGCTCAACCTGCCGGGCAGCGAGGCGAAGATCTACGCCATCGACGGCCACCCGGTGGAGCCGCGCGACCTCGACGAGCAATACTGGATCGGCCCGGGCATGCGCCTGGAGCTGGCCATCCGCGGCCCGGCCGAGGGCCAGGAGCTGTCCCTGCGCGACGGCGTGGTGCGCCTGGGCACGGTGCGCGGCGTGGCGCCGCTGCAGGGTGGTTCCGCCGAATGGCCGCCGGCGCTGCCGCACAACCCGGTGAGTGAGCCAGACCTGGACAAGGCCGAGACCATCGACTTCAAGTTCGAGTGGGTGGGCGCCATGACCGACTACTCCAAGGGCCAGGCGACCCCGTCGCTGTGGCAGATCAACGGCGTGGCCTGGCAGGGCGGCGAGGAGCACAAGCACAACGCGCCACCGCTGGCCAAGCTGGAGCTGGGCAAGAGCTACATCTTCACCCTGCGCAACCTGACGCAGTACCAGCACCCGATCCACCTGCACGGCATGACCTTCAAGGTGCTGGCGTCCAACCGCCGCAAGATCATCCCGTACTACAGTGATACCTACCTGCTGGGCAAGAACGAGAGCGCGAAGGTGGCGCTGGTGGCGGACAACCCCGGCCTGTGGATGTTCCACTGCCACGTCATCGACCATATGGAGACCGGCCTGATGGGCACCATCGCCGTGGGTGACGCCTGGTGCGGCTGACCAACAGCAAGGGCCACCCGACGGTGAAGGGGCTGGCCCCGGTGATCGACCGCAGCCGCGACCGCGAATTCATGCGCGAGGCCATGGCCCTGGCCGAGCAGGGCGCGGCCCTGGGCGAGGTGCCGGTGGGCGCGGTGCTGGTGCTGGAGGGCCAGGTCGTCGGCCGTGGCTTCAACCAGCCGATCACCGCCCACGACCCCAGCGCCCACGCCGAGATGGTCGCCATCCGCGAGGCCGCGGCGGCGGCCGGCAACTACCGCCTGCCCGGCAGCACCCTCTACGTCACCCTGGAGCCCTGCAGCATGTGCGCCGGCCTGCTGGTGCACGCGCGCATCCAGCGCCTGGTCTATGCCGCCACCGAGCCCAAGTCGGGGGTGGTGGTCAGCCGGGGGGAGTTCTTTGCCCAGGAGTTCCTCAACCACAAGGTGTTGGTGGAGGGTGGGGTGCTGGCGGAGGAGTGCAGTGCGATGCTGTCGGCCTTTTTTAAGGCGCGGCGCAAGGGATAGGGCGCGGCGTCCTACGCGAATCGCGGACGGAGTCCGCTCCTGCGATAGTGCATTCCTGAAGACCGTCTTGCCAACGGAGCGCCGACGCGCTTTTCGTAGGATGGGTTGAGCTTGCGATACCCATCGGATCATGGTGATGGGTATCGCTTCGCTCAACACCATCCTACGGGTGTTGTGTTTGCCGGAGGCTCCGGCGCGATTCGCGGATGAGATCCGCTCCTATGTATGGACTCACCCCCACCGTCAACCCGCTTTTGAACATGAAAACCCGACTGCATCTATGTATTAGGCCTGTTCGAGGAAGCCACGTCGGGCTTCTGGCCAACATTGGGTAAGCCCGC